>ERZ824480.1766-NODE-1766-length-17898-cov-6.864541_pt1 | contig 17898 bp, 17 predicted proteins | sample MGYA00519861_ERZ824480 | MGnify/ENA primary metagenome ERZ824480 (study PRJEB31778, sample SAMEA3449152) | human gut metagenome | biome: human gut; feature: human-associated habitat; material: faeces | place: United Kingdom | collected 2010/2012 ... | reverse complement strand
TACTTTTATATATATGGTAAATACAAAGTTTTTTCAAAGAAATCCCTGCTTTGCACAGTGCAAAACAGGGATTTTCGACAGCCTGTAAGAACGGCGGGGTGCCGTTCTTTTTATGTAAAAAAAGTGGGTTAAATAACCCACTTTGTAACCCGCTTCAAATATTTAAACGAAAATATCCATTCTTTTCCAAGTCTTATTTTTGCCTTAAATAAAGGGAAAAACTAAACTTTTTAAAGAATGGATATTCTGCTAAATTGGTGCGGCAAATGGGACTTGAACCCATACGTCATAGACACACGCCCCTCAAACGTGCCTGTCTGCCGATTCCAGCACTGCCGCATTTATTGTTTTGCAACAACATCAACTATTTTAACTGATTTTACGTAATTTGTCAATACTATTTTTAAAAATTTTTTAAAATATTTCAAATTATTTTCAAATCATTTTCAAAAACTGCTTATTTTACGGCAAAAACGCCGTAAAATAAGCAGAATTGGGCAAGTTTAATTTACATATAAAAACAAACACGCTATTTTCTGTCGGAGAGCGGAATATAATCTTTATTTTCCGCGACGCTGATATACGTCGGGCGGATAATTTTGCCCGCGTTTTGAATTTCCTCTATTCGGTGCGCGCTCCAGCCCGAAATACGCGACATCGCAAAAATAGGCGTGAAAAGCTCGGGCGGAAGTTTAAGCATTTTATAGACCAATCCCGAATAAAAGTCGATATTCGCGCTTACACCTTTATAAATTTTGCGCTTTTGAGATATTATATCCGACGCGAGGTTTGCCACCGTTTCGTAAAGCTCAAATTCCTCCTCGCACCCTTTTTCCACCGACAAATCGTGCGCGCATTTTTTTAAAATATCCGCTCTCGGGTCGGACTTTGAATAAACCGCGTGACCCATACCGTAAATTAACCCTGTTTTATCAAACGCTTCCTTATTGAGAAGTTTTGCAAGATAATCTTCGATTTCGCCCTTGTTTTTGACGTTTATGCTGTTTTTCATATCGTCGAACATATTCACAACCTTGATGTTTGCACCGCCGTGGCGCGGACCTTTGAGTGAACCGAGCGCAGCCGCAACCGATGAATATGTGTCTGTTCCCGACGAGGTTACAACGTGGGTTGTGAATGCCGAGTTGTTTCCGCCGCCGTGCTCTGCGTGCAGAACAAGCGACAAATCGAGAATTTTCGCCTCAAGGCTTGTATATTTTCCGTTTTTGCGGAGCATATGCAAAATATTTTCCGCCGAGGAAAGGTTTTCGTCGGGACGGTGGATATACAGGCTTTTGCCCTTATGATAGTGTCTGAACGAGTGAAAACCGTAAACCGCAAGCAGGGGAAAAACCGAAATAAGCTGTAAGCTCTGGCGCATAACGTTTGCAACCGAAATATCATCGGGATTGTCGTCGTAAGCGTAGAGCGCAAGCACACTTCGCGAGAGAATGTTCATCATATCGCGTCCGGGATTTTTCAAAATTGAATTGTTTACAAAATCATCGGGCAGAGTGCGGTATTTTGCAAGCGCGGTTTTAAATTCCGCAAGTTCTGTTTTGCTTGGGAGGCGCGAAAACAAAAGCAGATAAACCGTTTCTTCAAAACCGAAACGGTTGTCCGACAAAAATCCCGACACAAGGTCACGTATATTGTATCCTCGGTAGAAAAGTTCGCCGTCACACGGAACGGTGTTTCCGTCCGCACCTGTTTCCTTTGCTTTAATGCGCGAAATTTCGGTAAGTCCCGTCGGGACGCCGTTTCCGTTTAAATCGCGCAGTCCGCGGTAAATGCCGTGTTCAAGATACATTTCGCTTTGTATATGATTACCGTTGTTTGAAATTTCGGCAAGTTTTTTGATGTACTGAGAAATTTCCGAATTAAGTTTGTTCATTGCGTCACCTCTTTCATATATGCTCAATTTTAGCATAATTTTGAAAAATTGGCAAGCAATGCGCCAAAACTTTACATAATGTTCATAGTTTCGACATAAAATTAAGTTATCATTTTTCGTAAAAATCAGTCTTTTACAAAATACTGTCCGTCGTCGGCAAACTCGATTATTACGGCAAAATATTCATTTTCGCCGCCGGTAAAATGTGTGCAGAGGTTATCCGCGTGGGCGAGGGGATTTCCGCCGTTTTCCGACGCGAACGCTATTGAGATTTTGTCACCGTCAACGCCGAAAAGGTAAAAACCGAATTTGTCGAACGAATACATCGCCGAGCGTTCAAACATTGCGAATTTCACCGCGGAAATGCTTAAAATCGGCTTGAAAACAGTGATTTTATACATATCAAAATTTTGAAATTCAATATCTGTTTTTTCAAAATCTTTTAAGTTTGTGTTTATTTCGTCCGAAATTTTTTGACGGATTTCGGGCGTGATGCAGTTTCCGCCGTTTTTTATATCGCCGAGAATTTTTTTTGCGTTGTCGATTGCAGGCTCGTCGTCAAGCGTCCATTCATCGCCCGAATACGCGTAGCCGACGTAATCAACCTTATCGGTGATGGTGTTTTTTATGCCGAAAACAACGGTGTCTGTGCAGTCGGAGGTTTGCATAAACACGGCAAGATGACCGAAATTATCCACAATGCCGATCGGCTTTAAATCTTTTGTATCGCGCTCGGCAAAATATGCGCGCACAACGCAGTCGGGCGAAATGTCACCGTGGATTTTTATGTCTATGCCGATATTCGCGCCGTTTTCGCAGTCGGTTTTTGTAACCGTTCCGCTTATGATTTTTGACTTGATATTGAAATTTTCTTTCATTTGATTATCACCTTTCGATATAAAATAAATTAAAGCCTTTCGATATAAAATTATATGCGGTAAAAAAATACTTTTGACAAACGGTGTGCAATATGATAAAATAAATTATTAAACATATATGGGAGAGATTTTTATGGGGTTGTTTGGACGGGGTTATCAGAAAGAGGGACCGGGAGTATCGAAGGACGACGTTGAAAAACGAAAATTCTTTTTGTTTTTTGAGTTGTATTTCAGAAAATTCTGGAAGCTTATAAAGCTTAATCTTCTTTATTTTGTTGTTAATATTTTAAGCGTGCTCGCAATTTCGGCTATGCTTATGAGCCTTTCCGTACCGCACGAAAAGGGTGTTATCGACGGTGTTGCGCTTATCGCATACGGCGTATTTGTGCTGTCGGGAATTATTTTGGGACCGAGCAGCGCGGCTATGGTGTATGTATTGAGAAATTACGCAAATCAGCGTCATTCGTTTATGGCGTCCGACTTTTTTGAACAGTTCAGGAAAAATTTCAAACAGGCGGCTCCGGTAGGTATGCTTTGCACCGTTCTGCCCGTTGTTTTCTGGTTTGCGCTTTCCTACTATTCGGCAATCGGCGGAAGTTTCGGAATGATACTTTTGTGCCTCACAACGCTTTGCATAATTGTGCTTTTGTCGGCATTTTTGTATATTTATCCCATTATGGTGACGTTTGACTTAAAACTTAAACAGATTTTCAAAAATTCGCTTATTATGGCTTTTGCAAACTTCCCCGTAAATCTTTTTGTGCTTATTGTAAGCGCGGCGATTTTATACGGTGTGACATTCCTTTCAATTCCGCTTCTTTCGCTTTTGATGCTCCTTATCGTGCCCGTCACAATCGGGTTCGTGTCGGTGTTTTCAATTTTGGGCGCGATTGACAAATATATGATGCCCGAAATGGAAACCGAGGAGGAAGAATCGGTATTTTCGGACGAGAGAATTTTGAAATAATATGAAAATTCTAATTGACGCGGACGCCTGTCCCGTAAAGGAAATTGCGGTTCGGACTGCAAAAAAATACGGCATTGAGGTTTTGATGTTCTGCGACACAAGCCACATTTTAAAAAGCGATTATGCAAAAATTTTCACCGTTGACAAAGCAAGCGACAGTGTGGATATTGCCCTTGCGAACAAGCTTGAAAAGGGCGATATTGCAATTACGCAGGATTACGGCGTGGCGGCGCTTGCGCTGGGACGGGGCGCTATGTGCATAAATCAGAACGGTCTTGTTTACACAAACGAAAATATTGATATGCTTTTGTTTGAGAGGCATATAGGCAAAAAAATGCGCCGTGCCGGCAAATCAACCGGCGGTGCAAAGAAAAGAAACAGTGAAAATGACACAAAATTTGCGTATGAATTTGAAAAACTTATTAAAAGTGCAAATATTTGCTAAAAATGTCTTGTAAAACGGCGAAAAAAGTATTATAATGTAAATATATGTCTAAATTAGTGTGAGAGGAAGTTTAAAAATGAGCAGTTTTATTGAGAAAATCAAGGAGAGAGCAAAACAGGACAAAAAAACCATTGTACTGCCCGAGTCTATGGACAGACGTACGTTTGAGGCGGCGGCACAGGTTTTGAAAGAGGATATTGCAAACCTTATAATCATCGGTACGGAAGAGGAAATTGCAAAAAACAGCGAGGGTCTTGACATTTCAAAGGCTAAAATCATCAATCCGTTTACATACGAAAAAACCGAAGATTATTTAAATCTTTTTGTTGAACTCAGAAAAAATAAAGGTCTTACATATGAGGACGCGAAGAAAACCGCGCTCGGCGATTATATGTACTATGCCTGCCTTATGGTTAAAGCCGGCGACGCAGACGGCGTTGTTTCGGGTGCGTGCCATTCAACGGCAAACACACTCCGTCCGAGCCTTCAGATTATAAAAACAAAACCGGGCGTTAAGCTTGTTTCGTCCTTCTTTGTTATGGTTGTTCCGAACTGCGAATACGGCGAGAACGGCGTGTTTGTGTTTGCAGACTGCGGTCTTGAACAGAACCCCGATTCCGAAAAGCTTGCGGCAATCGCGCAGTGCGCTGCGGAATCGTTTGAACTTTTGGTTGAAAAAGAGCCGAGAGTTGCACTTCTTTCTCACTCGTCAATGGGCAGTGCAAAGCACGCTGACGTTGACAAAGTTGTTGAGGCTGTAAGAATTGCAAAAGAAAACGCTCCCGAATTAAAACTCGACGGCGAACTTCAGCTTGACGCCGCAATCGTTCCGTCGGTCGGCGCATCGAAAGCTCCCAATTCGCCCGTTGCAGGCAAGGCAAACGTTTTGGTATTCCCCGACCTCGATGCGGGAAACATCGGATACAAGCTTGTTCAGCGTCTTGCAAAAGCAGAAGCATACGGCCCGGTTACACAGGGTATTGCAATGCCGATAAACGATTTGTCGCGCGGATGCAGTGCGGAGGATATTGTCGGTGTTGTTGCAATCACTTGCGTTCAGGCACAGGCGAAATAATTGATTTTAATATTATAAAAAGGAATGATTTTGTTGAAAATTTTGGTTATAAACGCAGGAAGCTCCTCGCTTAAATATCAGTTTATAGATATTGAGAAAAAAGAGGTATTGGCAAAAGGTATTTGTGAAAGAATAGGAATTGAGGGCTCGAAAATTTCGCAGAAAGCGGACGGCAAACCCGAATATGAGCTCGTTAAAGATATGAAAGACCATTCCGACGCTATCAAAATGGTTATCGACGCTTTGACATCAAGTGAATACGGCGTTATTTCGTCGATGAGCGAAATCGACGCGGTAGGTCACAGAGTGCTCCACGGCGGTAAATATTACAGCGCGTCCACGATCGTGACGGAAGATGTTAAAAAGGTTATCAGAGATTGCTTTGACCTCGGACCTTTGCACAATCCGGCAAACCTTACCGGTATTGAGGCTTGCGAAAAGGCAATGCCCGGTACACCGCAGGTTGCTGTATTCGACACCGCTTTCGGTCAGTCGATGGACAAAAAAGTTTATACATACGCTATTCCTTACGAATACTATGAAAAATATGCTATAAGAAGATACGGTTTCCACGGAATCAGCCACAACTTTGTTGCAAACAGAGCGCTTGAGGTTATCGGTCTTGACAAGGAAAAAGGCAAAGTTATTGTTTGCCACCTCGGAAACGGTTCGAGCATTTCGGCGTCAATCGGCGGAAAATGCGTTGACACAAGTATGGGTCTTACTCCTTTGGAGGGCCTTGTAATGGGAACTCGAAGCGGTGACGTTGACCCTGCGGTTGTTCAGTATATCGCAAACAAAGAAAACAAAACGGTTGACGAAGTTTTAAACATACTCAACAAAAAATCGGGTGTTCTCGGTATTTCCAAGGTAAGCAGTGACTTCAGAGATTTGGAGGACGCGGCGGTAAACGGCAACGAAATGGCAAAGCTTGCGCTTGATATGTTCATTTACAGAGTTGTTAAATACATAGGTGCATACGCGGCGGCTATGAACGGCGTTGACGCGATTGTGTTCACGGCAGGTATCGGTGAAAACACCGTTATCATAAGAGATGCGGTTGCTAAATCGCTTACTTATCTCGGCGTTGAGCTTGACGAAAAAATCAATTCCGAAAGAAGAAAAGACGAGAGATGCATCAGCACTCCCAATTCAAAAGTTAAGGTTTGGGTTATCCCCACAAACGAGGAACTTATGATTGCCGAGGATACCGCAAGACTCGTAAAATAAAATACTTAAAAAATATTATTAAAAAATCTTGACAAATCGGGTATAAAAATGTATAATTGATTTGTTATGTCGAGGTGTGATATGAAAATTGATGTTTCCGATATACTTATATCGGACGGACAAAGCAAAAAAATAAGCGCTGACATTGCGCTTGAAAGTGCGGAGTTTAACGGAAATTTTCTGCATTTTACAAAGCCTGTTTCGGTTTGCGGAACGGCGGAAAATATCGGCGGAAGCATTGTTCTTTCGCTTAAAGCCGACACGCGGTTTGAAACCGAGTGCGCAAAATGCCTTGAAAATTTCGGCGTTGATTTTTCGTATGACATAAGCGAAACTTTTGTTAAAAACGGTGCGTCCGATGACGTCTGCACGCTTTGCGGCGGCGAAATCGACTTAAGCGATGTTGTTTTACAGCATTTGTATATGAACCTTCCGATAAGTTTTATTTGCAAAGACGATTGCAAAGGTCTTTGTCAAAAATGTGGACAAAACTTAAACAAAGGCGACTGCACTTGCGGTGATGATGACATTGACCCCAGAATGGCCGCACTTTTGAATTTTAAAAAATAATTACGGAATAATTTTCCGAGCAGTATTTTTAGGAGGTGGAAACAGATGGCAGTACCTAAGAGAAAAACATCTAAAGCCAGAAAAAATAAAAGAAGAGCAAATTGGAAATTGGCGTTGCCCGGTTTGGTAAAGTGTCCGAAATGTCAGGAGTTTAAATTGCCGCACAGAGCGTGCAAAGCCTGCGGTTTTTACAAAGACAGCGAGGTTATCAAAGCTCAATAATTTTTGTGACGTAAGACAAGCGGTTTAACGTTTGTCAAAGGTCTTTTTTGGCGCATAACGGCAACCTGTCCTTTCGGACGGGTTGCTTTTGTACTATTTACGGGATAAATTGTCATTGCGCTGAAAAACGTGAAAACCAAGGAGCGTATATATGAAAAAAACAAAATACAAATACATTATTTTTGATTTGGACGGCACGATTACCGATTCTGCCGACGGTGTTCAAAGATGTTTTAATTACGCGCTTTCAAAATTCGGCAAGCAGGTGCCCGACCATACAAAACTGCGCGTTGTCGGTCCGCCTCTTAAAGAATCGTTTATCGGTCAGTTTGGTATGACGGAGGAGGAGTCGGACAAGGCGCTTGAATATTACCGCGCTCTCTACCGCGAAAAAGGTATGCTCGAATGGGACAGGCTTTTTGACGGAATAGACACGCTTATTAAAGATATGCACGATGCAGGATATATCATCTTGCTCGGTTCGTCAAAGCCGACCGATTTTTGCGTTAAAATTTTAAATTATTTTGATATTGCCAAATATTTCACCCGTATGGACGCGGCGTCGTTTGATTCGTCGCGCGCGACAAAAGAGGCGGTTCTTGAAAACACCATAAAAATGGCAGGCATTGCCGACAAAAGCGAGGCGGTGCTTATCGGCGACACGAAATTCGACCTTATGGGTGCGGAATATGTGGGCATTGACGCGGTTGCGGTGGAATACGGCTACGGTACATACGAGGAACTGCGTGAGCACAAGACGGTTTACATTGCAAAAACCGTTGAAGATTTGCGCGCGTTTTTTCTTGGTGAATAATCAAATTTTAAGAGGAATTTTATGGGAATTGCGAAGGTTAAAAGCGTAATCGAAAATTCAATAGCATACGACGCATATATTGAGCCGGGCGATGTAATAACTATGATTGACGGCAAAAAAATATGCGATTTTATAGATTTTAAGTATCTTACGTCAAACGATTATTATGTCGTTACGGTGGAGAAAAAGGACGGCGAGGTTGAAGAAATTGAAATTTACAACGACGATTTCGAGCCGTTCGGTGTTGAATTTGAAAATCAGCTTATCGACGAGCCGAGAGAGTGCAGAAACAAGTGCATTTTCTGCTTTATGGACCAGCTTCCGCCCAATATGCGCGCAACTATGCACTTTAAGGACGACGACGTGAGGCTGTCGTTTTTGCAGGGCAATTATGTCACGCTTACAAATTTGAACGACAAGGATATTGAAAGGATTGTGCGTCTTAAAATCAGTCCGATAAACGTTTCGGTGCATACGACCGACGGCGAACTGCGAAAAAAGATGTTAAACAACCGTTTTGCCGATAAAATTCTTGATATTATGCACAAATTCAAGGACGGCGGTGTTCGTATGAACGCGCAGATTGTGCTTTGCAAGGGCATAAACGACGGAAAATATCTTGAAAAGTCAATATGCGATTTGGAAAAGCTTTTCCCGGCAATTATGAGCGTTTCAATCGTTCCTGTAGGTGTGAGTGCATACAGAAAAGGACTTTTTCCGCTTGAAAGTTTTGATGAAAAAACGGCGGGCGATGTGATTGACCTTGTTACGCCGTATCAGAAAAGATTTAAGAAAAAATACGGCACAAGCCTTGTGTATCTTGCGGACGAATTTTATATTTCGGCAAAACGCGAACTTCCGCCGTATGAGCATTACGAAACGTTTCCGCAGATTGAAAACGGCGTGGGGCTTATGACTTGTTTTGAAGAGGAGTTTTACACCGCGGTTGAATTTTTTTCGCCGAGCGGAAAAAAACCTCAAAAAAAGTCGCTTGCAACGTCGGTTATTGCATATGACTACATTAAAAAATTCAAGGACAGAGCCGACGAAATTCAAAACACAAACTGCGAAACTTTTAAAATCCGCAACGATTTTTTCGGAAACAAAATCACCGTTACGGGGCTTTTGTGCGGACGCGATATTATAAATCAGCTTAAAGGAAAAATTTCGGGCGAAGTGCTTCTTTTGTCCGATTCTATGATAAAATCGGGCAGTGACCTCTTTTTGGACGATTACAGAATTTGCGACGTTGAAAAAGAGCTTAACGTTAAGGTTGTGCTGGTGAAAAACGACGGCGCAGACCTTTTGGACTGCCTGATGATGTAAAAAGGAGGAATGATGATGTCTAAACCCATATTTGCCATTGTGGGCAGACCGAACGTTGGAAAATCGACGCTTTTTAACAAAATTATAGGGCAGAGAATTTCCATTGTCGAGGACACTCCGGGTGTTACGCGCGACAGAATTTTTGCGGACGGCGAGTGGAGCGGTAAAAAATTCACGCTTATCGACACGGGCGGTATCGAGCCGAAAAACGACAGCGAGATTTTGACCGAAATGCGAAATCAGGCAAATCTTGCAATCGAGATGGCGGACGTTGTAATTTTTATGGTTGATATAAAGGATGGTCTTACCGCGGCGGACGCGGACGTTGCGGCTATGCTTCAAAAGTCGAAAAAGCCCGTCGTTTTGGTGTGCAACAAATCCGATTCTCCCGGCGACGTGCCGATGGAATACTATGAATTTTTCAATCTCGGTCTTGACGAGCCTGTTGCGGTGTCGTCAATTCACGGTCTTGGCGTGGGCGACCTTTTGGATAAGGTTTATTCGTACGTTGATTTTTCAAAGACCGACGAAATTGAGGAAGATATTATAAAAGTTGCGGTTATCGGAAAGCCGAACGTCGGAAAATCCTCGCTGATTAACACAATTCTCGGCGAAAAGAGGGTTATTGTCAGCAACGTTGCCGGCACGACGCGCGACGCGATTGACACATATTACGAGCGTGACGGTCAGAAATATTTGTTTGTCGATACCGCCGGAATGAGAAAAAAAGGCAAAATTGAGGAAAACATTGAACGTTACAGCGTTATACGTTCGCTTGCCGCGATTGACCGCTGCGACGTTGTTTTGGTGATGATTGACGCTACAGAGGGCGTGACCGAGCAGGACTCGAAAATTGCAGGTTACGCGCACAATGCAGGCAAGGCGAGCATTGTCGTTGTAAATAAGTGGGATTTGGTTGAAAAAGAAACCAACACTATGAAAAATTTTAAAAACGACGTTTTAAACGGTTTGCCGTTTATGCAGTATGCGCCGTCGGAATTTGTGTCGGCGAAAACGGGACTCCGCTTAAACAAGCTTTTTGAGCTTATCAAATTTGTAAATGCGCAGAATGCTGTGCGTATTCCCACGGGCGTTTTAAACGACGTTTTAAATGACGCTACGAGTATGGTTCAGCCTCCGTCGGACAAGGGCAGACGGCTCAAAATTTACTACATCACACAGGCATCAACCCGTCCGCCCACGTTTATACTTTTTGTAAACGACAAGGAGCTTGCGCATTTTTCATATGTGCGCTATATCGAGAATAAAATCCGCGAGGCGTTTAATTTAAACGGCACTCCCGTGAAGTTTATTATCCGTGAAAGAGGAGAAAAAAATGACTGATTTTTTGATTTATTTCGTATTTTCGGTTATATCTTATCTTTTGGGCAGTATAAACACAGGCATACTTGTGTCGAAAATTCTATATAATGATGATGTGCGCAACTACGGAAGTCATAACGCAGGCGCGACGAATATTCTGCGCACATACGGCAAAAAAGCGGCGGCAATCACGGTTCTGGGCGATGCGCTGAAGGGCGTTATCGCGATACTTTTGGTGCGTCTTGTGTATTTTTGCTTTAAAAATGCACATCTCCCCGATTTAAGGAGCGTTACATATTTTGCGGCATTTTTTGCGGTTTTGGGGCATAATTTCCCTGTTTACTTTAAGTTTAAGGGCGGTAAAGGCGTGCTTACGTCAATCACCGTTATAATTATGCTCGACCCGTTTGTCGGTCTTGCAACGCTTGTTATTTCAATTCTTATTATGGCGGCGACAAAATACGTTTCGCTCGGTTCGGTTATGGGTGCGTTTATCGCGGCGGCGCTTGCGGTATTTTTCCGCACCGACGATTTGGGATTTGTGGTTTTGTGCGTTCTGCTTGCGGGTCTTATCATTTACCGTCACCGCGGAAACATTGTGAGGCTTGCGCACGGAACGGAATCAAAGCTCAGCAGGAGGAAAAGATGAACGGTAAAAAAATTGCGGTTATAGGCTCGGGAGGCTGGGGCTGTGCGGTTGCGGTTATGCTTTGCTCAAACGGCAACGACGTTACGCTTTGGTCGTGGAAAGAAGAAGAACGAAGCGCCATAGAAAAAAACGGCGAAAACAAAGAATTTCTGCCCGGCGTTAAAATAAGCGGAGAAATTCACTTAACGTGCGATATTTCGTGCGTTTGCGATAAAGATTTAATCGTGCTTGCCGTGCCGTCACGCGCGGTGAGAAGTACGGCAAAGGCTATGGCGGACTATGTGAAAAAAGGCACTCCGCTTGTGATTTTGTCGAAAGGCCTGGAGGACAAAACGCTTAAAACAATGTCTGAAATTGCCGAAGAAGAAATAAAAAACTGCATACCCGTTGCGCTTTCGGGCCCGTCGCACGCCGAAGAGGTTGCGCGCAAGGTCCCCACGGCGATTGTTGCCGCGTGCAAGGACAGCGTTACTTCGAAATTTGTTCAGGAAATTTTTATGTGCGAATATTTCAGGGTTTACACAAATGACGATATTTTGGGTGTTGAGCTTGGCGGTGCGCTCAAAAACGTTATCGCACTTTGCGCCGGCATCACCGACGGAATAGGTTTCGGCGACAACACAAAAGCGGCGCTTATGACGCGCGGAATTAAAGAAATCGCGCGCCTCGGCACAAAAATGGGCGCGAACGAAAGCACGTTTTACGGTCTTGCCGGAATAGGCGACCTTATTGTTACCTGTACGAGTATGCACTCGCGCAACAGGCGCGCCGGAATACTTATCGGCGAGGGAAGGACGCTTAAACAGGCGCTGGACGAGGTGCATATGGTGGTTGAGGGCGTTTATTCGTCGCACGCGGCATATGAACTTTCAAAGAAAATGAATGTCGAAATGCCGATAATTCACAAGGCTTACGAGGTGCTTTTTGAAAATTTACCGCCGAAAGACGCGGTAATCAGCCTTATGAAACGCGATAAAAAAGACGAAATAGTTTAAAATGCAAAAGAGGTGAAATTTTAATGTTTCATCTCTTTTTTGTATAAAAATACCTTTATATTAAAGCTCAAAAATGTGCAAAATATATTAAATATTTATAATATTTGACAAACACATAAAAAAGGAGTATAATCAAAGCGATTTATATAATGAAGGTGGTTACATTATGATAAAACTCAACTATTCAAAAGCGTCTGGATTTATAAATGACGACGAAATTAAGAATATGAAAACCGCGGTTTTAAGCGCGCAAAGCACTCTTGATGAGAAAAACGGCGCAGGATGTGATTATTTAGGTTGGACGACACTTCCTGCAAATTATGACATAAACGAATTTGAGAGAATTAAAAAAGCGGCGGCTAAAATCAGAGAAAATTCCGATGTTTTGATTGTTATCGGCATCGGCGGTTCGTATCTCGGCGCAAAAGCGGCGCTCGATATGCTCACCAACTCGTTTTACAATCTTTTGGACAAAAACGACAGAAAAGCTCCGCAAATTCTTTTTGCCGGCAACAGCATAAGCTCAAATTATCTTCACGATTTGGTAAATCTCGTTAAAGACAAAGACATCAGCGTTAACGTTATCTCGAAATCGGGAACGACAACCGAGCCGGCGCTTGCTTTCAGAATTTTTAAAGAACTTTTGGAGGAAAAATACGGCAAGGACGGCGCAAGAGAAAGAATTTTTGCGACAACCGACAAAGCTAAAGGAACTCTTAAATCGCTTTCCGACACGGAGGGTTATGAAACTTTTGTTATCCCCGATGACGTTGGCGGAAGATTTTCGGTTTTAACTCCCGTCGGACTTTTGCCGATTGCGGTTGCGGGCATTGACATTGACGCTATGATGCAGGGTGCAAAGGACGCTATGGAGGAATACAAAAAGCCGTACGAAGAAAACGACTGCTTAAAATATGCGGCACTGCGAAACATTCTTCTCCGCAAAGGCAAAACGACCGAAATTATGGTTAACTATGAGCCTTGTATGCAGTATTTTTCGGAGTGGTGGAAACAGCTTTTCGGCGAGAGCGAGGGCAAAGACGGCAAAGGTATTTTCCCGGCGTCGGTTAACTTCTCGACCGACCTCCATTCAATGGGACAGTATATTCAGGACGGCGCAAGAATTATTTTTGAAACCGTTTTGAAGGTTGACGAGCCGACGAACGATATTATTATCGACGAGGTTGACGGCAATATTGACGGACTTAACTTTCTTGCAGGAAAAGGCGTAAACTATGTTAACAGCAAAGCTTTTGAGGGTACTCTCCTTGCGCACACCGACGGAAACGTTCCCAACATTGTTATAAATATCCCCAAAATCGACGCTTATCACTTCGGTAATTTGGTTTACTTCTTTGAAAAAGCGTGCGGTGTTTCGGGATATATTCTCGGTGTAAATCCGTTCAATCAGCCCGGCGTTGAGGCATACAAAAAGAATATGTTTGCACTCCTCGGCAAACCCGGATACGAAGATATGAAAGCCGATTTGGAAAAAAGATTATAATAAACTGCATTAAAATGATAAAAATTTCCGTTGTTTTGACGAAACAACGGATTTTTTATTGACATAGCGTTAATTTTGTATTATCCTATAAGTTAGAGAAAAATTAAGGAGTTAATTTTAATGAGCAAAAGAGAAGATTTGAGAAATATTGCTATTATCGCGCACGTTGACCACGGCAAAACAACGCTGGTTGACGCTATGCTCAAACAGGGCGGCGTGTTCAGAGAAAATCAGCACGTTGACGAGCGCGTTATGGATAACAACGACCTCGAAAAAGAAAGAGGAATTACAATTTTGTCGAAAAACACTTCGCTTATGTATAACGGAGTGAAAATCAACATTGTTGACACACCGGGACACGCGGACTTCGGCGGTGAGGTTGAGCGTGTTCTTAAAATGGTTGACGGAGTTTTGGTGCTTGTAGACGCGTTCGAGGGCTGTATGCCCCAGACGAGGTTTGTGCTTAAAAAAGCGCTTGCGCTCAACTTAAAGCCGATTATCGTTATAAACAAAATCGACCGTCCGAATGCGCGCCCGTATGAAGTTGTGGACGAGGTGCTGGAGCTGTTTTTGGAGCTTGACGCTACCGAGGAGCAGTTTAATTCACCTGTTGTTTTTGCGTCAGCGCGTGACGGATATGCAACGCGCCACCCCGAAAAGCACGACGGCAGTATGAAACCGCTTTTCGATATGATTTTGGAAAATGTAAATCCGCCCGAGGGCGACGAGGACGCACCTTTGCAGTTCCTTATTTCAAACATCGATTACGACGATTATGTCGGCACAATGGCGCTCGGCAGGGTTGAACGCGGTGTTATAAAAGTGGGACAGTCCACAACGCTTTGCTCAAAGGACGGCACAACAAGAAATGTTAAAGTCGGAAAAATTTATCAGTTCCAGGGCTTAAACAGAGTTGAGGTAACCGAGGCGAAGGTCGGCGATATTGTCAACGTTTCGGGGCTCGGCAAAATAAACATTGGCGAAACGCTTTGCGACGCAAACTGCATTGAACCGCTTCCGTTCGTTGAAATAGACGAGCCTACGCTTTCGATGACGTTCAGCGTTAACAACAGTCCGTTTGCAGGTCAGGACGGCGAATTTGTAACGTCAAGACATCTGCGCGACAGGCTTTTCAAAGAAATGGAAACAAACGTAAGCTTAAAGGTTGAGGAAACCGACTCCGCCGACGCGTTTAAAGTGTCGGGCAGGGGAGAGCTTCACCTTTCGGTGCTTATCGAAACAATGCGCCGTCAGGGCTATGAATTTCAGGTTTCGCGCCCTGTTGTTATCAACAAAAAAATTGACGGCAAAATGATGGAGCCGATTGAGCTTCTTATGATAGACGTTCCCGAGGACTGTGTAGGCGTGGTTATAGACAAGCTTGCCGAGAGAAAAGCGCAGATGGTTAATATGACGAGCGGAAACGGCGGTTATACAAGGCTGGAGTTTAAAATTCCGTCGAGAGGAATTATCGGCTACCGTTCAATTCTTATGACCGATACGCGCGGAAACGGCGTTATGAACCACGTTCTTTCAGGTTATGAGGAATACAAGGGCGACATTCCGGCACGTCAGCGCGGTTCGCTTGTTGCGTTTGAAACGGGCGAAAGCGTAACTTACGGACTTTTCAACGCGCAGGACAGAGGCACTATGTTTATAGGCCCCGGCGAACAGGTTTATTCGGGTATGATTGTCGGCGAAAACTCGCGTGTTGACGACGTTGAGGTTAACGTCTGCAAGAAAAAACACGTTACAAATATGCGTGCGTCGGGTTCGGACGAGGCTTTAAGACTTGTTCCGCACACTGTTTTGTCGCTTGAACAGTGCATTGAATTTATCGCGGACGATGAGCTTTTGGAGGTTACTCCCAAGCATTTGAGATTGAGAAAGAAAATTCTCGACAAAACGCTTCGCGCAAAGGCGAGAAGCAAAAACTAATCCGCGGAGGTGATTTGCCGTGGTTAATTTCGGCAATGACTGGGACGAGGTATTAAAAGGCGAATTTGACAAAGAATATTATATAAAACTGCGTTCGTTTCTCAAAAACGAATATGCAACGAAAACGGTTTATCCGTCGATGTACGACATTTTTAACGCGCTTAAATGGACGCCGTACAAAGATACGAAAATCGTTATAATAGGACAGGACCCGTATCACGGCGTAAATCAGGCGCACGGGCTCGCTTTTTCGGTGAAAAATGGCATTGCAATTCCGCCGTCGCTGGTGAATATTTATAAGGAATTAAACCGCAGTTTGGGGTGTTATATCCCTAACAACGGTTATTTGGAAAAGTGGGCGCGTCAGGGCGTTTTATTACTCAATGCGTCGCTCACGGTTATAAAAGACAGGGCAAACTCACACTCGGCGATTGGGTGGGAGATTTTTACCGACGACGTTATACGCTGTTTAAACGAGCGCACCGAGCCTGTTATATTTCTTTTGTGGGGTAGTTTTGCGGCAAAAAAGGCGGCGTTTATAGATAAAAAAAGGCACTATGTGCTCACTGCATCGCACCCGAGTCCGCTCTCGGCTCACCGCGGATTTTTGGGCTGCAATCATTTTAAAACTGCAAATGAAATTCTTGTAAAAAACGGAAAAGAGCCGATTGACTGGCAGATAGAAAATATTTAATTTTTTGGAGGTTAGCATTATGAGCGAATGTACTCACGATTGTTCAAGCTGCGGCGAAAACTGTTCTTCGCGCGACCCGAAAAGCTTTTTGGAAAAACCGCACGCACTCAGCAATATTAAAAAGGTTATCGGTGTTGTGTCAGGCAAAGGCGGTGTCGGCAAGTCGCTTATCACGGGACTTATGTCGGTGCTCACAAGCCGTGCCGGATATAAAACCGCAATTTTGGACGCGGATATAACAGGTCCGTCGGTGCCGAAGATGTTTAATCTTACAAAACGCGCGGAAACCGACGACAGCGGAATTTATCCCGTAAAAACAAAAACCGGCATTGACGTTATGAGCATAAATCTTCTTTTGGAGGAGCCGACCGACCCTGTTGTGTGGAGAGGTCCCGTCATCGCAGGCGCGGTTAAGCAGTTCTGGACCGACGTTATCTGGGGCGACGTTGATTATATGTTTATTGATATGCCTCCCGGAACGGGTGATGTTCCGCTTACGGTGTATCAGTCAATTCCGATTGACGGAATTATTGTTGTGACATCTCCGCAGGATTTGGTGTCTATGATTGTCGGCAAGGCGGTTAAAATGGCGCAGATGCTCGATATTCCGATTTTGGGACTGGTTGAAAATTTCAGCTATGTTCAGTGTCCCGACTGCGGTAAAAAAATCGAGGCGTTCGGCAAAAGCAAGGCTGATAAGGCGGCGGAAGACCTCGGAATTGATACGGTTTGCAAGCTTCCTGTCGACACAAAGCTCGCATCGGCGTGTGACAAGGGTATGATTGAGCTTTTCGAGGGCGACTGGCTTAATTTGATGCTGAAAAAGATTGTTACAATGAAGTAAAGCAGATTTGCGAAAAAATTTGCATAATACGGCTCTCTTGCAGAGTGCGGGAGAGCCGTATATGTTGTTTTTACAGAAGCAAGCACGGGAGAATTTTCGCAATTTTAATCGGATATTTATAAGAATTGATAAAAAATTTAGAAATATTTGCTTTAAAACACTTGACTATTGATGTGTTTTGTTGTATAATGGCAAGGTAGTGTTCACGCTGCACTGTTTTTAATATTTGGACAGGTATCGAAGAGGTCATAACGGCCCTGACTCGAAATCCAGTGATGTATTAAGAACATTTATCGGCTGAACACCGCATAAATAAAGGCTTTTTTGAAAAATTTAATATTGCTATTTTCGCAGTTCCCTCAAAAAGTTCCCTCATTTTTACGAGCTTTTTCAAACTGCTAAAATATATACGGACGGGTATCGAAGTGGTCATAACGGGGCTGACTCGAAATCAGTTTGTCGGTAATACCGGCACGTGGGTTCGAATCCCACCCCGTCCGCCAATTACAAGGTTTTTGTTGCGAGCAAAA
>ERZ824480.1765-NODE-1765-length-17901-cov-4.508797_pt1 | contig 17901 bp, 31 predicted proteins | sample MGYA00519861_ERZ824480 | MGnify/ENA primary metagenome ERZ824480 (study PRJEB31778, sample SAMEA3449152) | human gut metagenome | biome: human gut; feature: human-associated habitat; material: faeces | place: United Kingdom | collected 2010/2012 ... | reverse complement strand
TTGTTCTTCTTCTGTATATCATGAAGAATCACTTTGTTTGAGATCGTGTGTGGAATAAGAGATAGGATCCTCGCATCTCCAATCGACTGTCTTTCAGTTTTGCTTCACCTACTCAGTTATCACTCCAGAATCTGACTGAATACTATCAAGTTACTTTACCAAAGATTCTATCGAGCAGTCAACGTGAAGCAGTTCTTCTGTATGTCTGAAGAAGAGATTTGAATTATAGGGATTTCGTTCAGCTTCTGCAAGATGCATCAGTTGATGATACAAAGAAAATGTATTGTATTGAGGATGCAATAATCCCTCTGATTTCTGCCACGTTTCTTTTTTCTCTTGTTTTCATTTCTAGATGTAATAATCATTCATTAACCCTCTCTGAAGTCTTCACTCCTTCCTTCATTGACAGTTATGTCAACTATCTTCCTACACTCACTCCAAAAACACCATTTTCCTCTCCGACGTATCTTGTTGCTCTTCTAAAACTGAATACGGTGTGTATCCAGTATCTAAGTGATCACTTAATGTCTTATCGATCCATCCTCTTCAGTTTCGCTTGGGATCTCTATCGAGGAACAAATGATCTTCAAGTGGCCTATGCTCTATTGTTCCTCTGTCAGTTTGTTAAAGTATATCAGACGGATGACTTGGTAACTCGTTTATATCTGAACATCATTCATCTCTTCAATAATCCTTATTTGGATATCATTTATCGAGCTTCACAAATCTTATCATCTCGTCTTTATGTCTTATATGTTTCATTTCTAGGAATGTTGAAACTTGATTCAACCACACAAATGAAGTTATGTAAACGAGTTCACATGAATCTTCTTATGAATGATCATATCGTGGAACAACAAATTCATATCTGGAAGTTAATTATTCAATCTCCTGAATTCTTTTATTCTTATGGAGATCCACTTTTCTTCCAAATTTTGTCATCTTCAAAATCTTTAGTATTACGGTCATATCAACATCGTGAACTGTTAGTTGATATCATTTCTCTTGTAGCAGCATATTACTATCGAAGACAACGAGATACGACAAAGATGAATGAAGAGTCTCAACGTGATATCACTTATCCTAGTGATGAGAGACAACGGTTTATCAATCTTCATATGCTAATCAGTGTATGTCGTGTACTCCAGTATTCAGTCGTGGCTCCCCAAGAACAGTTCCTCTTCAAGCGAGGATGTGAGTTAGTGAAGACAATCCTTCAGCTTACACCTCGTCAACCTCTCTCTCTGGATGAACTGGAAAAACCGTCATCTCAGACAGAGAAGACACTCCAGATGCTAGCAGATGCTTCAAGCTCACAAAGTGATGATCAATTATACCGACTAATTATGCCATTCATTGTTTCGTTCCGAATTAGTGCGATGTCACTCGGATACTTCAAGAATGAATTCCTTGAGAAGAATGCAGAGAATCTCCAGAAGAAGATCTGTCGTGTGTTGGAGTATGTTGATCGAGGTTATGTATTTGGAAGTATGATTGAACTGTTACCAGGTATCTCTTCGTATCCTCATTCATATCTAGAAATATTCTCTTGTCCTTTGCCTTATTCCACGACTGTCCTTCAGTTATTGAATGCAATTCGAGACACTCTCATTTCCATCTTCCAAACTGATCTCAAATTGATTCCTCCCTCCAATACTCGTCATCCGACGCGACTCTGGCGAGTAGTTTACCTTATCAAAGTGATTGTAGATCGTACTCCATCTGCCTTACCTCCATTTGCCACATCTCTGTTACAGTGTTGTGAGCAGCTTCATTCACGTTATCGAGAACTTGCTTCTGATCCTCGAACTTTGCCGTATCTGAATCAATCGGACTCTGATTCTGTCTCATCCCACATAAGACAGGATTATTCCACAGAATTGGGAACTCCTCCTACACCTCAACTGCGTGGTTGTGAACTGGTCTATGCTATTCAACTCTTGTTAGATCTACTGATTAGTAATCTCAGCCAACTTGGTGATCATCACACATCCTTCCTAACATTCATCGCTGCCTCTTTCTCTTCCTTTTATCAGGGTGGTCAGAGATGTGATCTTCTAACATTCACTCTTCAGTTGTTCACGAAACTGCTTGAGAATGAAGAGGAGTTGTTGACAGTGCGTGAAGTGGTGTTGTTGCTCTCTGGATCACGAGATGTTCATATGGCTCAGGAGAGTGTGTTGTATGAAGGATTGGTGTCAGCACACTGGAGATTCATTTATGCTGTCTGTAAGCGTTATGTGAGACAAGAATGAGAGAATGATGAATAGTATGGATGTGAAGCCAATACTCCTGATCTCGTGAAGCTGAAGGAGACTGTTGAGTTAATGATTATTGGAGGTGTGACTGTTGTGAATCCTGAGATTCGTAAGCTCTTCCGACCTCTGTTCCTCCATCTAATGCCTAATTCTCTCTCTGATCAATTGTTGCGTCTCTTCACAGAAGTAGGAATGATGTCTGGAGTGAAGTGTAGTCCAAATCATGTTTCTACAAGCGACAATGGCTCCCATTACTTGTGGAAGTGTTGCTACGTTCACTGGATCCTCATAGTTCATTCCAGTTAGCACCTGAGATGTCTCGCTTTCCTCCAATTCGTGTTGAGGCTGTAGGTGAAGGTAAGACAGAAGATTGTGTTCAGAGTGTGTTGGCAATGGAGCGAAGTGCGATGCAGATGGAAGTGGGGAGTATATTGGAGGATCTGATTGAACTTGCTTATGGAGATATGCGAATGGCTTATAAGCAGGAATGAGGAGATGAGATGATTTGTAGATTGTGGGTGGAGTTGTTCCCTGTGGCTTGGAGTTCATTCACAGTAGAAGAACAGAAAGTGTTGACGTCAGGGTTGAATAAGCTGTTGGCTTCAGATATCCATGGAATTCAACAGAATGTGTCTACTCATGCTCTCTGGGAAGAGCTTGATAAGGATTACAAACAATGGGGCTCATCGACTTCTCATCCTTTTGGTTCTCAAGCCAATTCTTGTTATGGTACTATTCCTGTGACTAATGGTCTTCAGGCAGTTCTTGAAGCTGTGTTACGTTGTTCACCTCAACCTCGTCTGCCTCCCACTCTGCTTCTACATCTGACAAAGACATATGGTTGTGGTCCTCAGGCTTCTCTGCTTCTGGAGATGGGATTACGTGAGGCAACAGATACGGATGAGAAGAGAGCATATAGACAGTGTTTGAAGGCTGTATTTGTGAGTATATGATGAGTATGTGATGATTAGATTGAGATGCAGGAGTATGATGCTCTGGCTGCGATGTTGAATGAAACTCCCATTTCAGAGTTACGAAATGGAATGACTCTGGAGCGTTTTGGTAAACCTCAAGCTGCTGAGATGGCCTATTTGGAAGGACTGAGGAACCAAAGTGTGGTAGGAAGTCTAGATGCTCTAGAGATTCTGGAAGAGCGATGGAAGGAATGTGCGTATAATCTGAAGAAGTGGAAGCTCCTATTTGAATATGGAAAGATGAATCATGATATTTGGCTACTTCTTGACTGTTATGGGAAGTGCAATATTTGGGAGTATTTGTGTCATTGAGATGTAATGAATAGTCAATATCCAACATTATTCCAGAATAGTAGTCTGAGTGTTGAGAAGGATTTGCAGCGAATTCGTTCTCAACTCCTTCTCGACAAATTTTATATTATTCAGGCAATTCGACGTGGAGCCACTCGTTATCGAACCCGTTTAAGTGATCTCCTTCAAGAGAGCTATCGAATGCTTGGCTATCAGCCTCAGTCGCAACACGATGGTCTCTTTCACAATGCGTATCAGTACTACAACATCACTCTCTCTCAAGCCTTGATGAATCAATCAGCCTCGCTTGGTATCACTGATGAGGTAAATGGGATTCTCAAGCAGATGATGAGCTATATCATGAATCCTTGGGATCCCCTCTCTCTATGTGAAGACATTCTGATCTGGCGATATAATCTGTTAACAGAATTCATTCGTAAGATACCTGCTGAGGCTCCTCATGGAAATCTTACTCCATCACTTTGTTATGTGATGTTGGCTCGAGCTGCTCGCTATCAAGGTCTTCCTGATATCGCTCAGGAGTACTTGAACATGCTTCCTACAGACTCACCATCGTTACTCGAGAACTTAGATAAATGGAAGGAACGAGCCAACATCCTTCTGGATATGAATTGCTGTGATGCCTCTGTCTTTGCTGAATTGGAGCGTTTCCAACTGGATTCGTTGAAAGAGCCTCAGAAGTCTTCCATTCACTACATCAAGGGAGTGTTTTTCCAGAAGGAACAGAAGTTAGACGATGCGATAACTTGCTTCAATCGAGCTGTTCAGGTTGATCTCAAGAACACCAAAGCATGGGAAGCATGGGCTACGATTAGCTATTCACGATGGTGTGAACGGGGCGAAGTAGCAGAAGCCAAGCAGTGTGTGAACTGCTGTGCCAATTATCTGGCTGTGAATGTTGATGTGTACAAAGTGATGCCAAAACTGTTTCATATCATATTGACATGTCTTGATAATCAAGTGATCACTACACATGTTGCAACTGCTATCAAACGTATTCCTATCAATGTCTGGTTGGCCTTTATTCCATTTATTCTTTCATATCCAAAAGAAGCCCAGATTATTCTCTTCCAAAACGTTTTGAAGGATCTTATTGGGAAGTATCCTCAAGTCATGTTTTATCCACTTCATTCTCTCTGTCTGTTACAGGGTATGCCATGTGAGAGTACCTATGCTAAGCCGACCACTCTGTACTCTGGTACAATCGGAAATGTGGTAGGAGTCATTGGTGTATCAATGAATCGTAGAGTGAGAAATGTGTTCGTCCTCCTGATCGGATTGTGACTCTCTCTGTACCTGTATATTCTATAATTCATTCATAGACGCTACTCTTCTTCTATAATTCCTTACTCAATCGTCCTTCACTCACTCCATCTCAGCTCCTTCTCTTCTTGGATACATTGCATGCTACTCCTCATGATCCTTATCGAGAGCTCATAGCGTCAATTGATCAGATTCTTCGTTTCGCTTATTCTGAAGTCGCTGCTGGAGGATTACAAACCTTATCCAATCCTGTGAGTGTTGATCTCCAGAGACGATTAGCAACACTGTGTTCTCTCTCCTTCAATCTGGATTCTGCTCTTCCATCCACATTTGCATTCCTCTCTCAATTTGCATCTGCCTTCAATCAGGATTTCAATCCATCTCTCTCTGAGGATAGCTCTCAAATCAATCCTTCCTTCCCACACTCACTCAATGAGCTACTTCAACGATTACTCTTATGGAAAGATCTTGCTCTTCATGAGATGCAGAGTCTACGCAGTCAAATTTCATTTTCTTTCAACTGGGCTGGTACACACTTCCTTCCCTATAGTGTCGAAGTCCCTGGTCTCCATATCATTCCTGTCGACCGTCACGTTTTTACCCTACAGCACATTCACAGTTACCAGCCTAGTTTATATGTTGAATGTCATGGTTGTCGTCATGTGGAGATGATAGATGAGCAAGGTCATTCATTCCGTTTCTATTTGGAGCAGGTGAATAGTGTTGATAGTATAATTGAGGAGCGTACTTTGTATTTGCAAGTGTTTTTGGATATGCTTCTTGGATCTTCTCATGTTGTTCAGATGCGTCATTTCTCAGTAACGCTTCCAACATTTGTATCTCTTACTCCTACGCTTCGTTTGGTTCGAAGTAGTTCTCATGGTGTTGCATTAGAAGGAGTATACAGAGAAGTTGTTGGTAAGGATTATGATGAGAAGCAGCTTGAGTTTGCTCTTCGTGTATTTCACTTGAATCATAAGAATCAAGATATTCCATCAAATTTGAAGGATTGGTTATTAGATGATGATTGTGATAAGGTGTTATCCAGTATGTGTTCTTCTGATGTGTTGACTCGATTCTTGTAAGTGTGATGAAATGAGTATGATGATAGATTCAATCAATTTAATACCCTTTCTGATTTGTATGTGTTCCGAGGAGAATTTGCGAAGCAATATGGTTACAGTCAATTCATTCATCATTTTGTTGCGTAGTAATGTTTCATTCCTATGATGTGTTAGTTGTCCTAATGATTCTCCAAGTCAAATTGTGCTGAATCTTCATTCAGGAGCTGTAGTTACACGGAATCTGCATCCAAACTATGTGATTCAAGAGCATGCGTTACAGATCCTTGATAAGGCTGTGGTTCCATTACGATTAACACGAAATATCCAGAGTTTCTTGGGTGAATATTATGAAGAGGGGTCATTCAAGTTCTCTATAGAAGCATTGGCTCTAACATTCAAGAAGAATGAGGACTATGTGTTACCATATATGAAGGTACTAGAGAAGAAGAATCTGGATTTGGTTACACGAGGTCGAATGTTGATTGAGCGTGAATTGAGTGATTCCTTTAAGAACTGTTTGGATATGTTGATGAGACGAGGTTCACAGTATGCGCCATTGATTGAAGGGAAGATTGATTCTCGTGAATTGGTTGATAAAGAATTGCGTGAAGCAATGCGTAGAAGCAAAGACCTGTCATTATTAGTCCAAGCAAATCCATCATTCTGTGCTTGGTTCTAGTTCCTTTTAGGATAGATTATGTGATTTGTTTCTTAAAAAGGAATTCTGTAACAAACAGAGTAATTGGAATGATAACACTTCCATTTCAGTTTCTCTCCTGCTTTCAAAGGAACTACTACTGAATCACCAAACTCATAATTCATTGGAACACTATCATTCAATCTCTTTCTTCTCTTTCTTACCTCCATTCTTCTTCTCTCAATTCAACATATTCTTCATTTCGAGGTAAACCATAGAAGTCAGCTCCATTCTCTCTTAAACTCATCTTATCAATACACATTTTACGATGCAAATGCTTCTAATTTATCCAAACAACCAATTGATTCAAATACTTCAGCATATAGTTCCAAACTTATGAATTCACTGAAACAGCCTACTTCATATTCTACTTGTATTCATACCTGCACATCCCTTCTTACACTCTTTGTTTTCTCTTGCGTGAGGAGCTGAGTCTGTGCCAAGGAACAAACGATTGCATCCAGATTTCACTGCTTCTAATAGAGCTTGACGATGTTCTTCTCGTTTCAGAATCGGTAGACAGTAGAAATGAGGTTTCAGTCCTCCTACAAGCAGATCTACTTATCATTTGATTATTCTTTCTCTCACTATTGCGATTGTACATCAAATGTTGTGGTGTGATTGTTCCTCCAACATTTGGACCTCCATTTAGAACAAAGTCCACTCCTTGTTTTGTTGTGATGTGTTCCATAATAATCTTCAAATCTGGAAGATCTGCATGAAGTGGTTTCAGAGTTGATTCAACAAAAGCTGCTTCACGATCAAAGATGTCAATAGAAGGATCTGTTGCTTCACTATGAATACACAAAGGCATATGCAATTCAGCCATCTTACGCTACATATGAAGTGAAAGGATCAAGATAACCAAGACAGGATACACGTTATGAATATCTGTTACTCCTTTATCACTATTAGTTGTTGCTCCTGCAGGATAGTATTTACAGGCATATACAAGTCCACTTTCACGAGCTCTTTCAATCTCTTCAGGTGTTGTTCTATCTGTTAGATATCTACATAGGAATTAATTTATTCTATTTATATCTCACAATGTCATCAATAGCTGAAGATCACTTCCTGAAGGTAAGGAGGACTCAATTCGCTTTTTGTAAGCAATTGCCTGTATGATTATATTCAATTTCAATGAATTCTACCTTTTCAACGGTTGTGACTGGTTCAGGCATGATGTTTGGCATAACTAAGAATCGCTTGTAGATTGTTGATACTTGAGCCAATGAACTTCAATTCAATTCCATTTCTATTTTCTTACACCATACTGTTTCCATCACGTAAATGAACATGAAAGTCATCTGGACGACGAATACGGAGTGGAGACATTATATTGATAGAAGATAAAGAGAGAAAGTGAATAACAAACAACTAAAACGATTAAAAGAGAGAAGACAATCTAAATAATGCATCAGCTGAAGGATAGAAAGAGTATTCTAATTCATCCTTCAATTCAAAGACTGGTCTATTTGTTAATCCAATCCATGTTTATCTACAAATCGACTAGAGAAGGAATTTCCAATGGTTCTGTGAATACCTCTTCCTCCCAACTAAGTTCTTTTGGTTTCCTTACACTCTGACATTCCATGAATCCTTCTCGAATCAATTCTTCACAAAGAATCATCACTTCCATAGGAAGTATTCCATTCAAGATACTTGTTAATCGTTCCTATGAATGAATGTCTTAATCTTCTTTTACAAGTGTCACTCCAGGATTACTTACAACAGAATATGCCACTCGTTTCAGAATCAGTTGTTTGATAGTCTCTGATTGAACAAGAGGAGCTTGAGATTCCTTGGTTATGATTTGAGATGCAGAAGCTTGTCGAACGAAACACAGAGTAGCAGAAGGTATTACAAACTGATTATTGATTTGTACAGACCATGCTGGAACTGATACACGATGAACAAAGAAACATTCAGAAGGACTAAGAATGAGAAATCCTTTCAGAATTTACGTTATGAATCGATAGATCTTTGAGGATTGAAGAAGAATTTCAAGAAGTTTCTTTAGAGATTGAGAAGAGAGATCAGGGAAGAGTTGTTTGAGAGAAGAATACCGTTTCGCTATGATTGAAGTGAAGAATCATTCCTACGTTCTTTCTGGATTTCTTGTTCTATTATTCCTAACAAAGCAATTGTATTATCTTCTTCTGAAAGTGATTCTTCTTTATCTGTCTTCAAATACAACCATTGAGAAGGGATTGTATCACATACATCAATCTTCACTTCCCATCGATTTGTCTACTATTCAAATCTTCATCCTTCTCTTACTTCTGACTTATAGGATTCACTTTCATAATCAATTATAAAGTGACGTTCTCCTAATGCCATACGAGTCACAATCGTTATTAAGGAACCCAATCCATATCGACTCATCTCATCATTTGTTTCTTGTACCTCTTGTGAACTGGATTCTGTAGGAGATAGGAAATGAAGATACTTATTAGTGAGAATATCATTTTGGAAAGAATAGCATTTGAGTCCCTAGTTGTGATATCATTCAATCATTATCAACTCGAGCAATTAATCGTTCTCCTCGTTCAATCTGTTTCAATCCATTCAATCCTTGTATATTGAACCATCGAAATACTGTATAGTCTGGAGGCTAGATTTCAATCTCTCTCAGTATGTTTACATCACTCAGATAGTAAGTACTAATTGCTTTTCCAGCACTTCCTATCAATTGATACGTATTCCAGATATAATAGAAAGCATACTTCATTTCCTCTTCAGAAGCATTCTAATTCTGATTCTTCTATTCATTTCTTACATCAAAGATAGAACGTAACACTGAGATTGAAACACTATTCGCTTGTTTGTTTCCATACAAACGAAGAAGACATAAGAGTGTTTGTAGAACGAAAGCAACTCGAAGTCGAGTTTGTTCTGACATTGCTTCATTCCACAATTGCTGTTGTTGTGATAGAGGAAATGATTGAGAATGAGGCATGAAAGAGAGAGAAGGATAGAAAGAAGGATACAATGTGTCAATAACAACCTCTGAAATGAATATGAATAAGAAGACTCACCAAATGAATGACCATGAAGAGATAGAAAGACAGGAGAGGATAAGAGATGATGAGGGAAGAGATGATTGAAGAGAGAATGAGCTACTTCTGATGAGATTCGAGGAAGATTTGAATTCTGTGCTTCTTGAATAAGTCGATTGTAAATCTGTGAGAGAGATCGATAATTGATAGTTGTCTAGAATGAAGAAGAATATGAAAAGAGAATACGCTAGTGAATAATCGATAAGGAAGAGAAGAATCTGATAGACGAATTGTATCTGAGATTTCAGATCGACGCAAACTAAGAAGCTGATTATGAAATGAATGAATCTGTATTACAAGAAGAATTGTTGATCGAAGGAAGAGAAGAGTATTCTCAGAATTGGTTAAGATTCTACGAATGAGAATCTCTTTCATTTTCAACTCATTCACCCGATCTTCACATTCTATCGATTCATCATATTCATTCTCATTATTATCCCAAACACTTGCATTCTTGTTTACTCGATGTGTTATTGGTTCATATCGTTGTCGTTTCTTCTTTGGTTCTTCTTCATCCTTCTCTTCTTTTGGTCGTCGTACAGAAGCTCGTTGACCCAACAATCGAGACACATCACAGATGAATGGAACTTCCTCTCCTTCCGATTTCTTAAGTGTTTTGGTGAAAGTACGTAATAGACTTCGACTTCTCTGATAGAAGGAACTCAGTAACTACATATCAATAGATCTTTTCAGATGAACTGGATGAATTGTATTCAAACGGACTGCTGGACATGAATCTATACATTAAAGGCAGAGATATCTCTAACCACCCAAGTCATCAATCCATTGTTGAAAGTGAGATTGAGCTCGAGGAAGCATAGAGCAATCAATTCCAGGAGCATTTCCATCCTTTCTATTCTGATAATAACTATGAATTTTTACAATTCGATTTGATTATGAGCTGTTCCTATGAATGCACGCATCAAATTGGTCATCACTTCAGGTCGTTTTGTTTCAAATCTATCATTTATCTCTCTCTATTCTCCAACATGAATTCTGTCTCTTCTTTATCCTTTACATTCAACATTGGAGGTATTCGAAACTTATCAATAGATCCATTCCCTTCTATCTCTGATATGGAATCTGGATATATGATGCCCAGATCCTATCATTCAATAACCCCATCCTTCCTTACTACTAATGTATTCAGATCCTCTTGAAGATATCTTTCTGTGTCTTCTAGAGTTCCATACAAAGCCTGAATGACAGAATCTCCTATTCCAAGAAGCAATTCCTTTCGATTCAACACTTCATCCGATTCATCATTCACATTCATTTTGTTCTGAAGGAAAGTGATACACAACAGATACACTGCATAGATACGGACTACAGTAGGAGTAAGAGGAGAAGAACATTCTCTTAGAACTGCTTTGGCAGCTTCCTGTTTCATGTTTTCATAAGTCTTTGCTTTGAGATCAAAGAATCTATCAACAGCATTAGTAATCTGTATGTCAAAGATTCCGTTATCTTTACTTCAGGTTGTGTTTCATCTACTTCAGGTCGAGTGACTAGAGGAATCTTTATAAGATGAGATTCACTCGGTTTCTCAGGATTCACAGTTTGAATAGTGATTTGCTTCACAGATCCTTCCTTTTCTAACAAATTGATTGTTGATAACACAGACTTCCGATCAACCTTGACATCAGGAGATACATCTCTACATCTCAATATTTCTCATCAATCTGACTGAAAGGCTTGTTGGATATCTCGAACTAACAACACAGGATGGATCTTCATCTATTCAATCATATCTCCACTTTACTCCAACAAGGTCCAATAGCAATTGTCGACGAGTGATTGCCACATCAGATAATCGTTTAGTTGAGTTCTTGTAGATAGAAGATGAATCTGGAATTGATACTTCCATATTTCGTTCCACCAAAGAACATTCCTCCACGAATTTACGACCATAATTCTTTAATTGAGAACGAATCACTCCATCTGTTTCCAATTGACGTAACCGTGAAGCTAAGCGTTTAATAGGCCAACTGGTGATAACAGACAACTGAGTACGAGATATTCCTGGTTCTGAAGAATAACGTAGCAGATGAACCAGAAGTGTCATTAATGAGAATGGCTTCTTTATTGGAACAATCTCACGAGGAGTTGTTTGTGTTGGTTCATCATCAGAATCTGGATCTATCTCTTTCTGAAGCTTTGCCATAGCCTCATATCTATGAATCATTTGAATTCTTCTCTTTCTACTGATTACGATCAAACTTCACTTGATATTCATCTGCTTCTTTGTTGATGATGATTCCACACTCAGGACGAAGAACACGAAGAGATTCATAAACAGAATCCAGAGAATTCAAGGAAAGTTGAGAGGCAGCGAGAATTGTAGTCAAAGAGCTCACAGAAGACTGAGAGTGTTGGAAGAATTGAGCCACTAGTTGAACACATTCTTTCTGAAATGGAGAGGTAAGTGAATCAAGATAATAGGGACGATAACAAGGAAGATAGACCATTCGACCTGTTATTCCATATCCATCTTTATTCTTTCTTCAGATAACATATTCAACAAGAAATAGTACTTCATTGTGAGTTGACGTTCCTTCACTACCAAACCCAATAATACACAACGTTTGATCTTGAAATCAATCTATTTCCAATATATCTACATAGAGATGAACAGTCTTCAATTCAAGATTTGTTGCCTTTGAGAGTTTACTGACACTCTCACCTTCAAAACGAGAAGCAGCAATCATCTGATGATTATATAGTCTTTCTACACTGACTTCCAATAATTGTAGAAGAGGAGGAGGAAGTCTGGATAGATCAGACTCACTTAGACCCAAAGCAGAATAATGAGATCGTTTTGAACAGAAGAGAGTAATTCCATCTGTATTCACAGTTTCAATAGTAGGAGTCAACTAGATTTGAAACAAAACTCAAGACAAACAGCACTATCTTGAGGTACAATAAGGATATCAGGATTGTTCCGAACAGAATTCCAAATACAACGTTGTAGAAATGGTTTTTGTCGTCTAGAGAGTCAATTCACTCCAATTTCGATACTCATCTGATACTATAATCCAATTTAACACTTCTGACAAAGATTTTCCTTCAACACAATGAAGGGCAATCTCACGAAGAATGAAATCGATTTGATCCTATTATAATGAGACTTAATAATTTCAAAATGATACGAATGACATTCTCAAAATGAATTGTTAATGAGATTTGAACTCAAGTGATTATAAAGCTATATAATCAATAGTTGGAATAACTGAACATGTCTGAATATAAAGGTTTGTTTCCATGAATAGACATGTTCCAGAGTCTATTCGATTAAAAGAGAAACGAGATGCTACTTTACGAGCAAAAGAAGTAGCATTTGCACTTGAACATCAAGTTGTAAGTATTTCTTGTTGATATTAATAGAATAGAATCGAGATCGTGTAAGACGTGAATATGTGAAACGTGCAGAACAATATGTGAAAGAGTACAAAGAAGTATGTTTTGTTGATGAATTTAACGAATTTAGATTGAAGAAGAAGAGATAAGAAGAAAGCGACAAGCACATCGAGATAGTGAATTCTTGAGAGAGAAAGGAGAACGCTTGGTATTTGTGATTCGAATTCGAGGTGTGAATGAGGTTCCACCAAAACCAAGAAAGATTTTGGAGTTGTTTCGACTCCTTCAAGTTGTGTTAGTTATGTGTTATGAGAGGTAGATCAATACTGGAGTATTTCTTCGTGTGAATGGATCAACTCAGAAGATGTTAGAAGTGATATCTCCTTATGTAACATATGGATATCCGAGTGTCTCAACGATTCGTCATTTACTATATAAGCGTGGTTATGTTCGTGTGAACAAGCAACGTATTCCTCTATCATCTAACGAGATTGTGAGTGATTCATTGAAACAGTATAATCTATTATGTATTGAGGATCTGGTTCATGAACTATATACAGTTGGAGATCATTTCAAGGAGGTGAATTTGTTTCTCTGGCCATTCAAATTGAATCCTCCAAGTGGTGGTTTTCGAAATGTGAAGACTCATTTCAATGAAGGAGGAGATTTAGGGAATCGAGAGTGTTGTATAAACAATTTAGTTAGTAAAATGATTTAGTGTACAATAGAATGTTTGTTATATTGTTCCTGGAATGAAGAGTTTGATTGTATTGTCTGAAAGTTTCACATGACGTCGAATTGTGATAGATCTGAATTGATTATTAGTTACAGTTCGATGAATGACCAACTAGAGAATACAAAGAAGCCAAGACTTACACTTCCATGAACTGTGATTGAGTTTCCTGTTGAAAGAGGCATCAAAAGGAATTGAAGATCACTCATATGAACTAATTGATGATACTACATATTATTGGATTAGAGAGACTGTACAAGTTCAGTTTCATGATCAAGACCACAAGGATGAGAAATCATTAAAGTGAATTGCTTTGAATTCATATACTCTTTTCAAATCATACTTGGAAATGATCTTCAATATAGTGACGGAGTTCTCTTACTCTTGTTATAATTGAAGTATCTGAATCACCCAAAAGATGAATATCATCAATCAAGAAGAAAATCGATGAAGAAGTGTCTTGACTAGTTTCTTGAACTGCTGTCATGAAGGAAGAGAAAGCTTCTGACAATGTGCAATGTCTACAAGGAGTTGTGGGAGATAAAGAAGAGGAAGGAAAGGGCTTTGTACTTCCTTGAACTGAATCAAGTATTTCTGTATTATTCAAATATTCTTCTTCCACTTTATCAACACAGAGTAAGAGAATTGATTCCTCAATAGTCAAGCCCTACTCACTCAACAAATCTTTCAATATTCACATTTCGTTTACAAATAGCTGTTAAGTCCTCATAGGATGAAGTTAATGAAAGTACAACAGCTCTCGAGTCTATGACTTGATTTGACTTATCCTTTCTTACGACTACGAATGGCTAGTTGTAGGAAGTGTTGAAAGAGAACAGATGAATTGAGTCCGATTGATGAAGCAGAGTAGATGAATTCATTCTGAGTGGGATTTTCAATATTCCAATTGAATTCAGGAGAGATATGTAATAAATCATCCATTGTCTGAATTGTTAATGAGAATTGGATAATAGAAATAAGAATGAAAAAGTCCGAGCTGCAGGAATCGAACCAGCGACCCTTAGATTGCTGCGGAGCAGCCACTACAGTCTAACGCTCTACCAACTGAGCTAAGCTCGGTCTATTTAAACTTTCAATCTTTGTCTATATCAACAAACACTTTTCATCTATTATGTCTTGTAGATGAATGATGATTTTGAGATGGTCTATCCCTTTGAGATGATCTATCACTCCGAGAGGACTGAAGTTTCCTCAATTCCATCCTTTCTCGCAAGACCTCTCTTCCTGCCTATTCATCAACAATATTATCTAAATCAACTGGATTTGATTGAAGAGGATCCTCTGTTACATACAAGTCTACACTTGGCTCAAATGAACCATCTCGAAGAGAATCCTATTATTCATAACATATCTCAATATTACTTCAAAGTGTTTCACAAATTTCAATTGATTTGTCATCCACTCTGTTGACTCATTCTCAGCATTCTCATCATCGTCATCATCAACCAAATCTGTCCGAGTAGTAGCTAATAGATCATTCTGTGTAATCACCTTCTTCTCTTCATCCTGATTCTCTTTCTCCTCTTTGCTCTCCTTTTCTTTCCAAGCACATTTCAATTTGGATTTGAAAGCAGCAAGAGCAGCAAGTGTCTATAACTTATTCATCTCTCGAATACATACATCTTGAGTCCGTTCAGCAGCAACTTCATTTCGACGACGCTTCCTTTGACGCTTGTATTCACTTGCAGAAAGTACTGTTTCTTCTGGCTTCTCGATTGGAATTGCTGGTGTCTTCAACTCTTTCTCCAACTATTCATCAATATTCATATCCAATTCAACTTCTTTCGATTTCTTCTTCATCTCACGAATCTTCTCCTTCACCTTCTCTTTCATTGAATCATCCACATTCTCTTCTTCTTCTTCTTTCACTGGATTATCCACAGGCATATCAGCATTCTCCATCTTTGCCATAATCTTCTCTTTCATCTTCTTCACCCATGCACTCTCTTTCTCTTTCCTCATTTTCTCCTTCTCATCAACCACTACTGGTTTCAAATCTTCCTTCTTCGCAACACCCTGTGATTCCTGAAAACTCACAATACGTGAAGAGAGTCCTTCTTCCTCATCTTCCTCATCCCCAAATGACAACAATTTACTATTCTTCACTTGTTTCACTTGACGACGATTATCCTCCTTCTTCTCTGCTTTCTCTTCATGTTTGAACTCACTTCAACTCATAGACTCATATAAACACATACCGTGGAATGATATCATCAAAAGGATTTACAATTACAGAAATAGATTTGATCACTGGAGGATACAAAGGATGATCCTCCTTGTCTGTCTCCAATTCACCCATTTTCAGTACATTGAACAAGGTATTACCAACAACCTTTCCGAATATAGTATGCTTTCCTGTTAACCAGTCTGCTGCATCTAGAGTAATGAAGAATTGACTATGATTTGTATCGGGTTTATTTTCATTTGCCATCGCAACAATACCACGATGACTAAATCGTAAACGAGGACTGAGTTCATCTTTAAAGGCTTTATCCCAAATCGATTCACCACCTATTCAATTAACAATTACAATCATTTTAAACCTCGTCCTGTACCAGTTGGATCTCCTCCTTGAATCAACAACTTCTTAAGTACACGATGAAATATAGTATTATCATAATAATGTTCCAAACATAATTGAATGAAGTTTCGACAAGCTAAAGGCGCTTGTTCACTCCACAACTCAATATCTACATCTCCTGCAGTTGTGTGTAGTACTACCTTCCCATTTGTATTCGGTTCTACGTTATATACATACGCCATAATACACAATGTCGATGAAATCGAGACAAACCGGAATGCCGGTTTCATTGAAATCTCATTATCTTTGTTTCTATTCTAGCTTCTTTATTGATTTCTATTATAATCGATTTGTACATTGTGTATGAGTGAAACAAAAAGAGTAGATGTGTCAATCATTGTTGTTGTTCAGTTTTGAGTTAATTATAAGATTCCTGTACATAATTGCGAATCATTTTTGGATGAATGTTTCGAAGGAATTGATAAACAAACATATGAAGGGACTCTGGAAGTCTTTGAAGTGTTTGATAATGATTTGTAGCTCTCAATCTACAATGACCGAAGTACAGACAAATCGAAAGATGTGATTGATCGTTGGATTCAATATTTCGGAAAGAAAGGAGTTGAGACTGTGTATTCGGAGAATAAAGGAACAATTGGTGGTTGTGGATTTGCAAAGAATCGTTGTGTGGAACAGTCTCATGGTCGTTTTCTTTGTTTCCAAGATGCAGATGATGTGATGTATCCAGATCGAATCAAGAAACAAGTAGAAGTTCTTCTTAATCATCCAAAGGCATTAGTGGGCACTCATTTTGAGTAAGAATAAAGTGAAACTATGATGACTAGACGGAAACCAGCTAATAGTATGCGTCATTATAGTGAATGGATGAATAATCTGGTGGATGAAGATTTGGTGAAATATCAATATCGTGAAGTTCTTGTGATCCAACCTAGTTGGATGATGACAAGAGAGACATTTGATCGAGTAGGAGGATATGTTGAAGAAGGTGAAGATAATAAGCCTTATCCTGAGGTATGATCAAATGAGTGGAATAAGAAGAGGATTTGGATTTCTATCATCGTCATTTAGATTGTGAAGGAGAATTGCGTATTGTTCCTGAAGTATTAGTAATGTATCGGTATAAATGAATGAGAATGATGACTTGTAGAATGCATGAGGTGAATACATGTGCAAAGATCCCTCGAAGAACAATTCTCCGAGTGAAACTTCGAGCATTAGAACGTCGAATTCTAGATCATTTAGAAAGTTTTAGTATTTGGGGAGCTGGAAGAGATGGTCGAAATTTTGTGAATGAGTTGTCCGAAGCAAATCGAAAGAAGGTGGTTGTGTTTGGTGATGTGGATGTGAATAAGATTGGAACTCATTATGAAAATCCTCTAACTGGAGTAGATATTCCAATTGTTCATTATTCGGAACTGAAACCTCCTGTAGTATGTTGTGTTGCCTTAGGAAGAACAGCAGGAGTATTTGAAGATAATGTGAAATCAATGTGTTGGGAATGTGGAAAAGACTATTGGTATTTCAACTAATAATATAATGAATTCTTGTTGTAGAGAATAGTAATTGAAAAGAAAAGAAGGGCCTACACGGGAATCGAACCCGTGACCTCTCGCACCCTAAG
>ERZ824480.1763-NODE-1763-length-17913-cov-2.733117_pt1 | contig 17913 bp, 10 predicted proteins | sample MGYA00519861_ERZ824480 | MGnify/ENA primary metagenome ERZ824480 (study PRJEB31778, sample SAMEA3449152) | human gut metagenome | biome: human gut; feature: human-associated habitat; material: faeces | place: United Kingdom | collected 2010/2012 ... | reverse complement strand
GGAGGTGCCTGACCCCTTTGGGGGAAATATGCGAAAAACCGGTCAAAACAGGCGAAATGGGGACGGAGGTGCCTGACCCCTTTTTTGCAGGCAAAATGGTGAAGGGGTATGTGAAAATAAATTAAAATATTTATTTTTTGGTTGACATGATAAAGAGATATGATAATATATGGATGTAGTAATCGAAACTACATGTAAAGCTAATCAAAGACGTAAATTAAAGTAATGTTTATTTTGATTGCTAGATAGAATTACGAACTTAGAAGACTTTTTATACTAAGTTAATGCATAATGTGACAAGAAACGGCATGTATCGCCGGCGTTAAAAGGCGGAAAAGTCGTTTTACCATATATATCATTAGAACTTATAGTTTATGGAGGAAATAAGAATGTCAACAGAAATGAGACCAGAGCAGGGAATAGCAGGAAAGTTTGTGAGATCAGCCCTTGATGAGAATGGAGTTCTCAGCAAGATAGAGTTCACCAACAGCGAGAACTTTAATTTCGCATATGATGTAATGGATGCTCTGGCAGATAAGGAGCCTGATCAGACAGCGCTCATCTATGTATCAAAGGACAGAACGGTTGAGAAGAAATTCACATTCCAGGATATCAAGGATTATTCCAATAGAGCAGCAAATTATTTCAAGAGCCTGGGTATAAAGAAGGGTGACAAGGTAATGCTTGTATTAAAGAGACATTACCAGTACTGGTTCACCATGATGGCACTCCACAAGATCGGTGCCATAGCTATACCGGCGACAAATATATTAAAGGCAACAGATTATCAGTACAGAATTGAGGCTGCAGGCGTATCAGCGGTTGTGTGCACATCAGATGACGGAATCACAGCATCGATAGATACATTTGCGGATGACAAGCTGACAAAGATAGTTGTGAATCATCCTGTAGAAGGATGGAACTTCTTTGATGAGGGAATCATGGAGTGCAGCACTGAGTTCCCAAGGCCTACGGGTGACGATGCTGTTGGAGGAAAGGACGACATACTTTTCGTCATGTTCACATCAGGAACAACAGAGCATCCAAAGATGGTTGCACACAATCATCTGTACCCGCTTGGACATTATATCACAGCAAAGTACTGGCATTGCAATAAGCCTGGTGAGGTTCACCTCACAGTTTCAGATACAGGCTGGGGTAAGGCTCTCTGGGGTAAACTATACGGACAGTGGCTGTGCGAGGCTTGCGTATTCGTATTTGACTTTGATACACTCAGCGCAGACACGATATTTAAGCTCATTGAGAAGTACCATATCTCAACATTCTGCGCACCTCCAACACTGTACAGAATCCTTATCCGCATGGATATGAGTAAGTACAACCTCTCATCACTCAGATACTGCACAACAGCAGGTGAGGCGCTTAACCCTGAGGTGTTTGATGTATTTAAGGAGAAGACAGGATTTACTATATATGAAGGCTTTGGTCAGACAGAGACAACACTTACCATTGGAAATCTTGAGAATACAACTCCAAGACCAGGTTCAATGGGAAAGGCAAGCCCAATGTATGACGTGAGGATCATGAAGGCAGACGGAACATTTGCTGCACCTGGGGAGACGGGTGAGATCGTTATAAATATTGCAGACGGAGTACCGGATGGACTGTTCATGGAATATTACAGGGATCCACAGAGAACAGCCGAGGTTATGCATGACGGCTTCTATCACACTGGTGATACAGCATACCAGGATGAGGATGGATACTTCTGGTTCGTTGGACGTGTGGACGATATCATCAAGGTTGCAGGCTACAGAGTAGGACCTTTCGAGATAGAGAATGAGATCATGAGGATCCCTTATGTCCTTGAGTGTGCAGTTACATCAGTACCTGACAGCACAAGAGGTCAGGCGATCAAGGCAACCATTGTTCTCACAGAGGGTACAGTTGGTGATGAGAACCTCAAGAAGGAACTCAAGAGATACTTCAAGGAGAACATCGCGAGCTACAAGAGACCTAGAGTTATCGAGTTCGTTGATGAGATGCCAAAGACCATCAGCGGCAAGGTAAGACGTGTTGAGATCAAGGAAAAAGACTGGAAGTAAGTCAGAAATCAGGTGAAAAAAATGATAGATATAGATATGAGTAAGATCAAGCCATACGAGAGATCAGTTTATTATTATGAGACGGACAGGATGCAGATAGTACACCACTCCAATTATATCAGATGGATAGAGGAGGCAAGGCTGGACTGGATGAAGCAGATAGGCTGGGATTATAAGTCTATAGAGGATGACGGATATATAATTCCTGTGCTCGGTGTAACTGCTGAGTATAAGAGCATGTGCCACTTTGGCGATGACGTACTGATACATGTCAGCCTTTCGGAGTATACAGGTGTCCGGGTAGGGTTTTCATATGAGGTCGTGGACAAGAAGACAGGCGAGCTGAGAACACTTTGTACAAGCTCACATTGTCTGCTGGATGGCAACAACAAGCTTGTGTTCATCAGAAAGGCATATCCTGAGCATGATAAGCTGTTTAAGGAGCTGCTTGAGGATTACAAGAAACGCCAGAGTAAATAAACAGAGCTGTTGTCTGGTGTAAAAATAATTTAATATTGTATTAATTGAAGGTTATTAATAGCTGGTAAAAAAGGTTTATTTAAATTTTTTATCAGCTATTTTTATTTATTTAGCCATGTAATTAGTTAAAACATCCTTTTTATATTATGGCGTAAATGCTATAATGGAAACGGTTGCGTGGGAATATATGGCAGGCTGGATGCTGCTGCAAGGAGGGATCTTTTGAAAGAAGTATCACTTGATAAACAATACTACAAAGAACATATACAGAATATATTATATGATAATTATATGAAGCTGGCGCTGGTCAACATTGATACTGGGGAGTATGTGAGTGTTATCAGCGTGGACAAGAATGCAGATAATTATAAAAGTACCTCTGACGTATCTTCCTATTTTAAGGATAACAAGGGACTGGACTGCTGTCATCCTGATGAAGTCAGAGAATTTGCATATATGTGTGATATGAAGCATGTCAAAGCACTCATAGAAGCCGGAGCCAGATCCATCGTGCGTAATTTCAGGTTCAGATTGAGACTTGGCGAGGACTATGAGTGGGTTTCCATGGATATAGAGGCTGAGAAAGAGCCGAGAGAGGACGGACAATGGGTTGTATTCGGCATGAGGGCAGTCAGCCTTGACACCCTGGTGCTGGAGGATAGTCTTAGGACACTGACAAGGGTATACAGGCGTATATTCAGGATTGATGTGACGCACAATATTTGCGAGACATTGAGAGGCGGATATATAAGAAGCAGAGATGAGGTTAAGCATGACTGCCTTGGAGATTACATGAAAGACATGACTATGGGTGGTGAGATATTCCCTGACGATGTGGACAGGGTAAGAAAGTGCCTGTCTCCTGAGTTTCTCATAAAATATTTTGCGAATGGACATGACAGATTTACCATTAGATATAAGCGTAAGATGGATATGGTGTACAGATGGGTGATGACAGAGGTCATACCTACTGCTGACTATAGAGATGACAATAAGGTATTCTATCTTTATACGAGGGATATACATGAGGAGTATTCTGAGAGCATAGAGAAACAGGAGCTGTTGGAATTTTACAGTTACAAGGATGCACTTACTCATCTTGGCAATAGAAATGCATTTAACATTCTGTGTGACGCATACGCGGACCGAAAGGATAAGCGGTCGGTCGGATTTGTATTCAACGATGTGAACAAATTGAAGTATGTGAATGATCATTATGGACATAAAGAAGGAGATCTATATCTTCAGAGGGTATCGCAGATGCTGGCACAGCATTTTGGCGAAAATGCATGTTACAGGATAAGTGGCGATGAATTTGTTGTCATCATTATGGATATTACCGAGCAGTCGTTTAACTCAATGATCGCCAGATACAAAGAGGTAATTGACGAGCAGGAGGAGGCTCCGGTTGCGTTCGGTGCAGTCTGGAAGGCTGAGGCTGATTCCATAGACAAGATAATGAACGAAGCCGAAAGACGGATGTATGAGGATAAGAAGAGATTTTATTCGAAGCATCCTGAGGTCAAGAGGCGCGAGAGCGTGGAGAAGGAAGCGAATATAGCTGTAGGAACTACAGAGGATGGAATTCCGCATTACAGGAATCTTGGAAAGACAGATAGGATATTTGATGCCCTTGCAGCTACAACACTCAGAAATTATATATTTATGGATGATCTCGATACGAATGTTACAAAATGGTCTGCAAGTGCGGTGGATTACTTTGGACTTCCGGGGCAATACATATATGATACACAGAAAGTGTGGGAGAATACATCCGGATGACAGAGCAATATTTGAGCAGGACATCACAGAGGTATTTGCGGGGCGCAAAAAGTATCATGATGTAGAATATAGAATGAAAAACAAAAAGGGTGAATATGTGGTCTGCACCTGCAGAGGTTTCATCACCAAGAAAGAAAATGGTGATCCGGAGTTCTTTGTGGGCACTGTCATAAACCACGGTGTCATAGATGGGGTTGATCCGGTGACTAACCTGCACAATCAGCATGAGTATACCAAGTATATATCAATACATTTGAGAAACAAGCAGACGATGAGCATTCTGGCAATAGGAATATCCATGTTCAATAGTATCAATATGATGTATGGATATGCATATGGCAATGCTGTTCTTAAGGATTTTGCCACAAAGCTCAAAAATGTCGTCGGTGGAAAGGGACTCGTGTTCAGACTTGACGGTGCAAAATTTGCGATTTGTTCAAACGTGTATACCAAACAGGAACTCAAAGAGGTATACAGACATGTACAGAATCTTGCACTTGACAATGTAGGTCTGAATGGCACATCGATCCCGCTTAAATTGTACGGAGGTGGTCTGATATATGACCATGTAGGAGCCGATGAGGACGTGATAAAGAGCAGTGTGGAATATGCCCTGGAGAGATCCAAGGAGGATCATCATGGTGAACTTGTATTCTTCAATGAGGAGATCAAGGACAATGATAGAATGAGACTGCAGCTGTACAGCACAATACACAAATGTGTGGCAAACAACATGGAAGGCTTTTTCATGTGCTATCAGCCTATAGCAAATTCCGAGACAGGACACATAGTAGGTATGGAGGCTCTTCTCAGATGGAAACACAAGGAATTTGGAGTGGTTCCACTGGGAATATTTATACCGTGGCTTGAGATGGAGCCGTGTTTCTTTGAACTTGGCAACTGGATAATAGAGCAGGCACTCACGGATGGTATGGAGATTCGCAGGATCAGACCTGATTTTGTGGTGAATGTAAATATATCAGCGACTCAGCTTGAGAATCATGGATTCAGGCAGGCTGTTGTGGATATATTAAAAAAGACAAAGTTCCCTCCTGAGTATTTGTGCATAGAGCTCACAGAGAGATGTAAGAATATGGATATAGCATTTCTGAAAAATGAGCTGGAATATTTCAGGAAACTTGGAATAAAGATCGCCATTGATGATTTTGGAACGGGAAATGCTACCTTAAATCTACTCACGGAATTACCGATAGATGAGCTTAAGGTCGATATGTCATTTGTCAGGGGCATACAGGAGAGCAAGCCTAATCAGGTTCTTGTACAGGCGGTTGTGTCATGTGCTCATGAACTCGGATACAAGAGCTGCATTGAAGGTGTCGAGGACAAGACGCTGTTCGATTACCTTCATAGGTATGGTTCCACGTACTATCAGGGATATCATTTCTCCAGACCGGTTTGTCTGGAGGATTTTAAGAAATTGTTGTGAGGATGGACGACGGACGAAGGCTGGCCCATTAGTGAGGGGGTACTGTGGTATCTTCAATCACGCTTGACTACTGTCGCTTCGATTTACTTCCATATGCACTCGGTTCCAGCAGCGATAAGGGCGTTGCTGCTTACACCTCGGCAGGAAGCATCGAAGCTCGGTAGTCCGCGCTACCGATTGCAGATATCACAGTACCCCCTCACCTACATGGGTCGGCCTTCTGACTTTGTAGGTGGGGGCATTGGACTGTGTGGCCGGCTTTTTGTTTTGCTTATTTATGAGAAATAAATTGTCTTATATGTTTACATAAGGTTGACACTGGGCGCTGGCGTTGTTAATATTGCTTTGGTGTGACGTTAGATCACGCCAGATATATAGTCCCGGAGATGTTCCGGCGTAAAAAGAAGGGAAGTGCGGTGAGAATCCGTCGCAACAGCCATTACTGTATGCAGGGGAGTGTCCCTGTCGAGTCAGATCGCTTGCTATATATCTAATTCTTCGAGAGAAGGGTATTTTGAAACTTGTCAATATGCCTTTCTGGGAAAAATTGAAAGGAGATACGTTTATGAGAAGAAGAATTCTTGCGGCATGTATGGCGATGTGCATGGCGGCAGCAACGGTTGTCACAAGCCCATGGGGCGGTGGCATGACAGCGTATGCAGCGGAAGAGACCAAGACGATCACGGTCTCAGCATACGATTACACGGCAGTGGATGCCGGAATCGAGGGCGCCTCGAAGACAGGTGTCATAATGGAGCAGACAGTCGAGGTGGATGCGGACACAACTACAACGCAGGTTGTACAGAAGGCATTTGACCAGGCTGGTGTATCAGTTGAAGGAGTATCAAGCGGATATGTGAGCAGTATCAATGGTCTTGGTGCAGGTGTGGGATATTCAGGCTGGATGCTTGCCTATGACAATGACGACTATTCAAACTGGGGAATGAGCAGCATAGCTCTCAGTGATGGAGATAGTCTCAGATTTGATTATACATGCAATGAAGATACGACGACCGATGATATCGGAAATGGCTACTACGGCAATCCGTATGTGAAGACACTCACAGTTGCAGGACAGACATTCAATATGTCAAAGAAGACGACATTTGATGCGAACTACAACATGACAAATACTTACTATATAAATGGTGAGGAGACAAAGGCAGCAGGTACAGAGGAAGATCCTTTTGTATTTGAGGTTTCTGTCCCTGCAAATGAGGCTCAGGCCGCATACATCACCATGGATACAAGTCTAAACAGCCACTATGCAGTGATCGATGGATGGTCTGTTTCAAAGGAGACTTATGATATAACAAATGGTCTTGATTTCTCGGTTTCTTCATTGGGAGGAAAATACAAGTCATATTTCACCATCAAGACAGATCTCAAAGCAAACAACACATCTGACTCCTACAAGGAGATGCTTGACAGTTCGATCAAGTATATCAGAAACACAGTCACAGAGGCTGAGGTCGGTTCTGTAGGTGGAGAGTGGGCAGTTTTGGCTCTTGCCAGGTATGGATATGAGGATCCTGAGTGGTATACAGCATACTACAACAATGTTGTAAAGTACGTTCAGAATATAGGAAGCAACAAGCTTCACTCACGTAAGCTCACAGACAACTCACGAGTTATCATTGGTCTTACAGCAATCGGCGCAGATCCTACAAATGTAGGTGGCTACAACCTTCTTGAGCCACTTGCGAATCTTGAGGATGTTGTATGGCAGGGAATAAATGGCCCTATATATGCTCTTATCGCTCTTGACACAGGAGATTATGAGATCCCTGAGCTGCCAGATGACAGCACAGCAACACAGACGACAAGGGAAGGACTTATCCAGTACATACTTGACAAAGAGATCCCAGGCAGCGGCGGATGGGCTTTATGGGGCTCAAAGGCTGATCCTGACATCACGACAATGGCTGTTCAGGCCCTTGCACCATATTACAATACAAATGCTGATGTAAAGGCTGCAGTCAATCGTGGTATGAAGGCTATATCTGATCAGCAGTTATCAAATGGCGGCATGGGCTCATGGGGAACTATAAACTCAGAGAGCTGCGCTCAGACAGTATGTGCGCTTTCTGATCTTGGAAGAGATGCCGACACAGATCCACAGTATGTAAAGAACATGAATTCTATCTTGGATGCAATGCTTTCATTCTATATTGATGGAGGCGGATTTGCACATGCAGCACAAAATGGAAAACTTTCAGTAAACATGATGGCTACAGAGCAGGCTACATATGCTCTTGTATCATATGACAGATTTAAGACAGGAAAGACGACTCTCTACAACATGAGTGACAGAAAGAAACTCTATACGGAGAGCGCAGATAAGAAGTCAGTTGAGAAGGCAAATGTAACAGTTGCTGATTTCGGCCTTGTATATGATGGAACAGTAAAGGAGCCTAAGGTCACAGTTAAGTATGGTGACATTCTCCTCACAGAGGGCGTTGACTATACAAAGAAATTCAGCAACAACGTAGAGGCTGGAAACACAGCAAAGGTAACTATCATCGGTATGGGTGATTATGAGGGACAGACAGAGAAGACATTCTCAATCTACTCGGCAGAGATAGAGGCGGCGGATGTTGCTATCGATCAGACGGTATTTGTTGCAGATGGAAAGGTTAAGAAACCAAATGTGACGGTTACGCACGCTGGTACGACACTCAAGGCAAATACAGACTACACAGTTGCATTTGCAAACAATGTACTTCCTGGAAAGGCAACACTTACAGTTACAGGTAAGGGCAAGTATACAGGCAAGGTCGTAAAATATTACACATTAAAGGCAACACATATCTCAAAGGCAGACATTACAGTTTTAACAGAGGAATATGTTACAGACGGAACAGAGAAGACACCAGCAGTCAGCGTAGCATATAACGGCAAGAAACTTAAGTCTGGTACAGATTACTCAGTAAGCTACATCGACAATGTAAACGCAGGAACAGCAAGCGTGAGGATCACAGGAATCAAGTACTACTCAGGTTCAGTTGAGTATACATTTGAGATCAAGCCAATTGAGCTGACTGATGCGGTTGTGACAGTTGACACAGACGATATTATTGCGGATGGCAGCAAGAAGACACCTACAGTAAATGTAACACTTGGAGATACTGTTCTTGAGGCTGGCAAGGACTTCACAGTTTCGTATTTTAGCAATGTAAAGGTTGGAACAGCGAAGGCTACTGTAACAGGAATTGGAAACTATACAGGAAAGATTAAGCAGGCATTTGAGATCAAGGATGGTAAGACAGAGATAACAGCAGCTTCACTTGAAGAGGGCGCTGTAGCACTTGAGTGGAAGGCTGTAATGGCAGCTGATTCATATGCTGTATACAGAAAGGCTGAGAGCGAGAGCGAATTTGCAAAGATTGCAGAGACAGAGGAACTTAGCTACAGTGATAAGACAGCAAAGGCCGGAGTGTCATATGAGTATGAGGTAAGACCTGTTGTCGGAAAGTCGTTTGGAAGCTCAGAGGCAGTCAAGGTGGCAGTACTTGCAGCACCTGCAGCAAAGCTTACAAATACAAAGGCTGGTATCGAGGTAACATGGAATGTATCAGCAAATGCTGACAGCTATGTGGTACTTAGAAAGACTGGAACATCAGACACATGGGAGAAGATAGCAGACGCTGTTAAGACAACTTATGTTGATAAGAATGTGACAGAGAAGACAGTTTACACATACGCAGTACAGGCTGTATCAGAGGCTGGAACATCAGCATATACAGGCAAGAGCGTGACAAGAAAGACTCCTATCACAACACTTGCAACACCAGCAGTTACACTCAGCAATGCAAATGCAGGAGTGACACTGAAGTGGAACAAGGTAGCAGGCGCTAAACAGTATGTTGTTTACAGAAAGGCTGGAAATGCCAAGACATGGACAAAGGTTGCCACTGTTAAGACACGCTCATATGCTGACCGTCAGGTAAAGGCTGGAGTTAAGTACACATATGCGGTAAAGGCATCTGGAGATTATGCAATATCTTCATACAAGGCAAAGGCTATTTACAGAGTAAATGGACAGGCTATAAATTACTACTGCTCACCTGAAAAGGCTAAGATAGAGGTAGAGGTAAAGAAGGATGCAAAGGCAACAGGATATCAGGTACAGTACGCAAAGAGCAGTGCTTTCACCGGATCTAAGATTGTAACATTTGCTGGAGTAAAGAAGAACGATCTCACGGTTAAGACAGCCGGAGTAGGAACAAAGTATTATGTTCGTGTGAGAAGCTACAAGAAGGTTGGAAGTACTGTATATTATGGAGCTTGGAGCAGCAGCGTAAGCGTTGTGACTGAGAAGTATTAATTTATATAGTTTATGGATAAAATAAAACAGTTTATAGCAAAATATAAAAAGCAGATTATTGGATCTTGTGTTATGCTCCTGCTCCTGGTGTGGGCTTTCTGGTATGGGGGAAATACTCCCGGTGCCAGAGGATTTCATATAGATAGGGCAGACCAGGGTTCAACCACTGAAAGCCAGGCCGGTGACGTAACAGACATCGGCTCAGGCTCAAGCGGTGACAAACCGGTGGTTGTGACTACACAGGATGGCAGTACAGCGACGGATACCCAGAGCAGCACTGCTTCGGAGGAGGCTACATCCGGTAAGAAGGAGCAGAACAGTTCTGAGACTACGGACAGCACTAGTTCCGGGGGTGGAACTGATAGTACTGCAGATTCGGGAAAAGACGGAGGAAAGGGTGATGGCAATAAGCCGTCTGATAAACCTTCTGACGGAAAGCCGGGTGTTAACGGAACTACAGAGCGCAGAAATACGACTGAGAACACCCGCACAACGGAGAGTACTAGAACTACGGAGAGTACTAGAACAACGGAGAGTACTAGAACGACAGAGAGTACTAGAACGACAGAGAGTACCCGTACAACGGAGAGTACCCGGACGACAGAGAGCACTCGCACAACGGAGAGTACTAGAACAACGGAGAGTACGCGTACGACCGAGAGTACTCATACAACTGCATCGACAAAGACTACAGAGAATACCACCGAAAAGACAACTGCACCAACGACTGAGAGTTCAAGTGGAGAGACTTACCACTGTACAATATATATAAGCTGCTATACGATCCTGGACAATTGGGACTGGCTCAAGGAGTCAAAACAGGATTATGTACCAGAGGGCGGCGAGATACTTGGAACAGTGAGCGTGTCATTTACGGATGGAGATACGGTGTTTGACGTGCTCAGATCCGTGTGCAGAGATTACGGAATACAGCTTGAATATAGCTGGACGCCGGCATATGGAAGTTATTATATAGAGGGCATCCACAATCTTTATGAATTTGACTGTGGCAGTTTGTCCGGATGGATGTATTCGGTAAATGGATGGTTTCCAAATTATGGCTGTTCAAAGTACAGACTCAAGGATGGGGACTCGATAAAATGGTTGTATACATGCAAAGGTCTTGGCAGTGATGTCGGAGGCGGCATGTAAAATTATTTTTTATTTAACTGATTGGAGAATATACAGAAAATGAACAGGAATGATTCATTTTCCGGCTATCATCCGATAGTAAATTTGATGTACTTTATATGTGCTATAGGATATGCCCTGGCATTTACCAATCCGGTATGCCTGGGCATATCGTTTATAGTAGCATTTGTGTACTCGGTTATACTTCGGGGACGGCATGGATTTATAACGAATTTGAAATATATGATTCCACTTATCGTGCTGACGGCACTTTTTAATCCGGCATTCAGCCATCAGGGTGTGACGATACTGGCATATCTGCCATCGGGAAATCCGCTCACCCTTGAATCTATAGCTTACGGTGTTATGGCTGCATTTTTGCTGGTGTGTGTGTTGTGCTGGTTCTCATGTTTTAATGCGGTCATAAGTTCTGATAAGATGGTTTATTTATTTGGAAAGCTGGCACCGGTATTATCTCTGGTGTTATCGATGACACTCAAGTTCATACCGGAACTCACGGCGCAGTTTGGAAAGGTGTACAGGGCGCAGAAGGCTTCCGGATACAATATAAATGGCAGATATTTTAAGAGAGTGCGGATGGGATGCCACGTTCTGTCATCGGTCGTGACATGGTCACTTGAGAGGGCGCTTATCACGGCGGACAGTATGAAAGCCCGCGGCTATGGTTTGCCGGGAAGGACAGCGTATTCGCTGTTCAGGTTCAGGAAGAGAGATGCCAGGGCGCTTGTGTATATGCTGATATGCGGTGGCTACGTGCTCTGGGGAAGTATGCAGGGTGGTTTCAGGTTCTGGTATTATCCGGAGATAAGGGGCAATCTCACAGGGACCTTGACGGTGAGCATGTATATAGTGTATGTGTGCCTGATCGGGCTTCCGGTATTTGTGCATGTGAGAGATGACATAAAGCAGAACCATATGAAGATGACAGATGCTGCTTTGGCTTGCAATGATGGACAAGGTCTTAGATAACCCCCCAATATAATAGTCGTGTTTTATGAGATGAGATATGAATACAGGCAGGCTGATATTAGATAAAAGAGGATATAAAGTTGGATATTTATAAGAATATTTTTGATATAGATAAATTTAGTTTTGCATATCCGGACGGAAATGATGAGAGCGGCAGGACATATCTTCCGGATGCTCTCCGGGATACGGAGCTGCATGTCAGGCAGGGAGAGTTTGTTGTTATACTCGGAAGATCCGGATGTGGCAAGACCACTCTCCTCAGACAGCTGAAGCCATCGGTTACTTCGGTTGGCAAGAAGAAGGGACAGATAATTTTTGATGGTAAAGACATATGTAGTCTTGACGATAGGATGGCTGCATCTCAGATCGGTTTTGTGTGGCAGGATGTGAATGCGCAGCTTGTGACGGACAAGGTGTGGCATGAGCTGGCATTTGGCCTTGAAAGCCTTGGGTATGACAACGGATATGTCAGAAGGCGGGTTGCGGAGATGGGTTCGTTCTTCGGACTTGGGGATATATTCCACAGAAAAGTGATGGAGTTGTCCGGCGGACAGAAACAGTTGGTAAATCTTGCCTCGGTTATGGCGATGTCACCGAAGGTGTTGGTGTTGGATGAGCCTACTAGCCAGCTCGATCCCATAGCGGCAAATGATTTTATAAACAGCCTTGTGAGGATAAACCGAGAACTTGGAACGACTATCATCATGACAGAACATCGTCTGGAGGATGTGCTTCCGGTATGCAACAGGTCGGTGGTCATGGAGAATGGCAGGATCATCTATGACGGCGATGTGAGAGGATTTGCCGAGAGTGTCAGGACGAAGCGGATAGACAGAGGGCTTTATCTTTCTATGCCCGCTTCGGTTCAGATATATATGGGGCTTGAGAAAGATTCGGGAAAGCAGCTGCCTCTCACTGTGCCGGATGCCCGGGAGTGGCTTTTGGATTATGACAGGAAATTTAGAGAAAACGGCGGAGCACCTGTGGTGCCGGAGATACAAAACAGAGGTGCTGATGAAGGCGTGAACGGTTCCGAAAACCAAGCTGACAATGCCGCAGTGGATAAAGGTGATAAGAAGCGAGGAGCCGTAAACGGTCAAAAAGATGCCGGATGCAGAGAGGAACATCCTGTGGTGTGCAGCCTGGATGAGGTTAGCTTCAGATACGAGAGGAACACGGGGGATGTACTCAGACAGGTGAGCCTTGATATATATGCAAACGAAATTCTTATGATAAATGGAAGCAATGGCTGCGGTAAGTCGACTATGTTGTCCCTGATCGCAAATTTGTACAGCCCGTATAGTGGAAAGCTTCGTATAGCTAAGAATTTAAGGACAGGGATGCTTCCACAGAACCCAGAACTTCTATTTACAAGGCGCTCGGTGAGAGATGAACTTATAGATGCAAATGACAGACAGCAGCTTGCAGAGATAGTCAGGTTCTGCAGGCTGGAGGAGCTTCTGGACAGACATCCTTATGATCTGTCAGGCGGAGAGAAACAGAGACTTGGCTTGGCGAAGGTGCTCATAGCTGATCCGGATATCCTGCTCATGGACGAGCCGACAAAGGGACTGGACAATGGGTTCAAGATGCAGCTCGCGGACATGCTTAGAAAACTGCAGAAACGTGGAAAGACGATAGTTGTCGTCAGCCATGACATTGAGTTCTGTGCGGTGGCAGGCGACAGGGTTGCGTTGCTGTTTGACGGAGAGGTTGCGATGGCCGTTGATGTTAGAAGCTATATGTCAGACAACAATTTCTTTACCACGGCGGCATCTAGAATATCTAGAAATATTCTGGACGGCGCGGTGACAGTTCGTGAGGTGCTGGCGGCATATGGTGCGGATATGGATGTGACAGGAGCGGCTGACGGAGGAAATGACAGCAATCAGGGAACTGAAAATGAGTCATTGAGAATAGCTAATCAGGGAACTGCGGAAATGTCAGAGGCTGCTGGTATATCGGACGATAAGCTTGCGGACATAATCCTTAACAAGGACAGGAAGGTTGAAAATCTCAGCATCTGGCAGATAGTGACCATCGCGGTCACAACGGTTATAATAATATTTGGATTCTGGAATACCATGTCTGTGTCAGATCTGTCCGGTCTTGTGCATCAGATGACAGTGACGGCTGAGGGACGAAAGTATCTGGTGTTATGTGGAGTTATGATCGCTGCGATATTAGGATTACTTGTTGCCATACGTCCCATAACCCAAAAGAGAAATGAAGACATAGTGATGGATTCGGCCGGACGTGGATTTGGGAAGAGAACAGTGGTAAGTATTGTGGCTGTGCTCGTTCTGATACCTGCAACCATATGGTTTGGTGTGGCAAGGCTTGGTGACAAGAAGTATTTCTTCATATCACTGCTTGTTCTGCTTGAGGCTATGCTTCCGTTCTTCGTATCATTTGAGGATAGAAAGCCCAAGGTTAGAGATATAGTGACGCTGGCGGTCATGTGTGCATTGGCGGTGACCGGAAGGACTGCATTCTTCATGCTGCCGAACTTCACCCCTGTCATGGCAATCGTTATCATTGCCGGGGTGGCGTTTGGGTGTGAAGGCGGATTTATCACCGGTGCAATGACTATGTTCGTGTCAAATTTCATTATGGGACAGGGACCGTGGACGCCGTGGCAGATGTTCGCCATGGGACTTGTGGGATTCCTTGCCGGACTGTTCTTTGCGGGAAGCAGTGTGAGGACAAGAAATATGACAAAGCTGGGACTGTGTATATTTGGCGCGTTGATATGTATAGTTGTGTATGGCGGGATCATGAATCCTGCATCCGTCATCATGTGGCAGCCAAATGTGAATTTCAGCATGATCATGGCGTCCTATGTGACAGGATTTCCATTTGACCTTGCCCAGGCGACCGCGACGGTCATTGCGCTATGGCTTGTTGCGAGACCATTTCTGGAGAAGCTGGACAGGGTTAGGATCAAGTTTGGGGTACTAAAATAAAATGATTGAGGATTACGGCTATGATAAGAAATGAGAAACTGGAAGATATCTCAGATGGAAGATTGTACGATGCAAATGATATGGTGAAGGCATACTGCAATGAGTGTAAGGGTTGTCACGCTTGTTGCACAGGGATGGGAAATTCTATTATTCTTGATCCCATGGACGTGATGAGACTTTGCAGGGAGACCGGAAAGAACTTTACGCAGCTGCTTGAAAAGGAGCTAGAGGTCAATGTGGTGGATGGTCTGGTGCTGCCAAATATAAGGATGACGGCGAATAAGTGTCCATTCTTAAACGAGGAGGGCAGATGCAGCATCCATAGCGCGAGACCGGGCTTTTGCAGACTCTTTCCACTTGGCAGATATTACACCGATGACGGATTCAGATACATCCTGCAGATACATGAGTGTGAGCGCGCGGGCAGGACTAAGGTCAAGGTGTCGAAATGGATAGATACCGAGGATCTGCCAAGGTACACGAAGTATATAAATGACTGGCACAAGTTCCAGAAGGACATGCAGAGAAACCTGATCGAGTATATGCGCGCTGGTGAGGATGAGACAGCGAGAAATCAGACCATGTATGTGGGAATGTATGATGCGGAGAAGGATTTCTATGAGCAGTTTAATGCCAGACTTGCGCATATTAGGAGTCTGCTGTGTATGACGGAGTAGAAAGGGATGGAATGGAGTATCTGGATGTAACTTTGTTTATCTTGTATCGGAAATCACTTGATCATACAGAGTTATAAATGTAAAAACAGGGCATAGAGTTTATATGGGAAAAGTTAGAGATATCATAGATAAGACATTTGAATATGGACAGGGTAGAGTTGAACTGCCGGGAGTCGATGAGCTGGCTGAAGCTATAAGAGTTCTGTCGGATTCAGAGAACCCTCAGAGCTCTCAGGATTATCTCACTGACTTTGAGTATCTCAAAAGAATAGCCTATGATCTGGCTCACCAGAGGTTTGGAAACCGCATATACATAAGAGGACTTATCGAGTTTACGAACATTTGCAAGAATGATTGCTACTACTGCGGTATCAGAAAGAGCAACAGCCACGTTGACAGATACCGTCTGACAAAGGATCAGATTCTGGCTTGCGCCGATGAAGGATATGTACTGGGATTTCGCACATTTGTGCTTCAGGGAGGCGAGGATGGAGGCTTTTCGGATGGGGCTATAGCTGACATTGTGAGGTGTATCAAGGAGAGGCATCCTGATTGTGCTGTCACGCTGTCATTTGGCGAGCATTCGTATGAGACTTACAGGCTGTGGCGGATGGCTGGGGCGGACAGATATCTTCTGAGACATGAAACTGCGAACAGGGAGCACTACGAAAGGCTCCATCCAGAAGAGATGAGCTATGACAACAGAGTCAGATGCCTGTATGATCTAAAGACCCTTGGGTATCAGGTTGGAAGTGGGTTCATGGTCGGGTCACCTTTTCAGACAGCGGTGAACCTTGCGGAGGATCTTCATTTTCTTGCAAAGCTGCAGCCTCAGATGATAGGAATAGGACCCTATGTTCCACACAAAGACACACCATTTGCAAAGATGGATCAGGGAACGGTCAGGCAGACTCTTGTGATGATAAGCCTGCTGAGATTGATGTTCCCGAAGGCGCTCATACCATCCACCACATCTCTCGGAACGATAGCGGCGGATGGCAGGGAGCGTGGGTTTATGCACGGTGCAAATGTGGTCATGCCGAATCTGTCTCCTGTGTCTGTCCGAAAGAAATACGAGCTCTATGACAACAAGATATGCACGGGGGAGGAATCCGCCCAGTGCCGCGGCTGTCTTGACAGGCGCGCAGAGGCGTTCGGATTCCAGATAGTTGTCGATAGAGGCGACTATATATCATAAGGAGGACCCGCGTAAGCGGGAGATTCCTTATGATGTACGCAGACGCCGCGCGAAGCGCCTTTCATGCGTCTGCACCTTAAGGAGGACTCGCGTAAGCTCATTTTTTATTCTCTCTCTTCCTTGATGAACATGAACAGGAAGCTTACGAACAGCAGACAGCAGGAGAACCAGATGGTTCTCATGTCAAATATACGGATGAAGTGACCGCCCACAGCGGCACCGATTCCGAATAGCAGGATGATCGCCCAGTAGCACAGAGATTTGAACAGTGTGTTCCTGTCCTTTGTTCTGAAGTATGCACACAGGGCATCGGTGCCACTTCGTATGTTTCCAATGCACATGGTACTGGCAAATGCATAGCCGTTGACTTTCCTGAATGCCTGTACCTGCATGGCACATGAAAATGAAACCATGGCATTTGCGATAAGATTAAGTCTTATGGGAAGAAATCCCACGATAAGAAGCAGAAAAATCTCACACAATACAACGATCTGTCTCCAATGAAACTGCTGCATATTCTGAAATTTCTGTTTTATACACTCGGCAGCAGCAATTCCAAGCGCAAAAAATAATAGAGGAACGGCATAGTGTACACACATTCTCCAGTTTCGGTCTACAAGATTCTGACCGAGAAGAACTATGTTGCCTGTCTGCGCATTTGCAAATACCTTATCCCGACAAACGTAGGTGTACGCATCTTGAGATCCGCCGCACAAACAAAGTAAAATTCCGACAACAAACGATTCTGACATCTGACCATGATAGCTTCTTTTCATCTCGATAAACTCCTTTGTACCTCTCTGCTGCACCAAAGACAGGCTTCTCCGCCTACGGCAAGTCATATAAGTA
>ERZ824480.1761-NODE-1761-length-17922-cov-4.200985_pt1 | contig 17922 bp, 25 predicted proteins | sample MGYA00519861_ERZ824480 | MGnify/ENA primary metagenome ERZ824480 (study PRJEB31778, sample SAMEA3449152) | human gut metagenome | biome: human gut; feature: human-associated habitat; material: faeces | place: United Kingdom | collected 2010/2012 ... | reverse complement strand
AAGAAATTATTAATATTGTAAAAAACTTAGACAAGATAGAATGTGATTTTTCATTTATTGCAGGAGATTTTAATTGTTCGCCAAATTCAAGTGTTCATCGTTATTTGTTGGGGCAACAATCTTTGTATAACGAAGAATCAAATCCATATTGGTATGATTTGGCAGAAAGCTACGGGGATATAAAAGGCATAGAGCCGGATGTAACAATTGATTTTAGAACTAATCCCCGTTGGAATGGAAAAAATACAATAGAAGTCAATCAAAGATGTGATTGTATTTTCATTAGAAATCCTTATCCGAAAGATTTCCCTTGTTTAGTCTGTTGCGATACTTTTGGAAAAGAAATAGATTTTCATACAAAACTTGCAGCAAGTGACCATTGGGGAGTGCTTTGTGATTTGGATTTTATTTAAGAGATTTTAACAGATTCCATTTTGTTGATTAGAGTAGCGGAGAGCAATGAATTGATATATTTCTTTGTTAATGTTCTATATACATGGTGCTAGCACCATGTCAGACTGTAGACAAAATCCCGCACATATGTGCGGGATTTTGTCTACAGTCTGAAGGAACCGCCGCATGTTAATGCGGTGGTTCCTTATCTTTACTATTCAAATGAGTTTTTTAAGTATAATGATTACTCCCTTGTAAAGAACACTCTCAAGCAATTGTAGAGATGAATATGCCATGACCACATGCTGTGCTCACCTGTATAACCGCCATAAGAACGTTCCAGACGTGGAAGATCTATGAAAGCATAGTTTGCACCTTCAACTAATTTGTCAGTCATTGAAACCGCCTTCTTCATAATATTAACATGCTCATCATGAGCGATATCATCTACTCCGTTACCACAGTAAAGGAATCCGAGAGGCATTCCTTTTTCGTAACCTGCTTCAATGACAGAAACTATCTTATCTGCTTCAGTATCCTGATCTCCACCCGGACCCTGACATCCTGAGTAAGGTCCAAACCATGCGAATACATCATAATTAGCATACAATGCAGAACGATATGTAGTCATTGAGCCCATTGATAATCCGGCAAATGCACGATGCATTCTTGTTTTTATAAGATTCTCATCTGACACATCACCACCGGCATATGTTGAATAATGTGACTCAATATAAGGAATGAGGTCTTTTCTGAGCTCATGCTGGAAAATTGTTGTAAGGTCAAAGTCACCATCCGGTTCAGGTACATCACTAGGACGATAGAATGTAGGAGTAACAATAATTAATGGGTTGATTTCACCATTTGCAATAAGGTTATCTACCATTTTTTTATTGCCTGAGTAATCATTCTCAACAAGCCATGTATTCATGTTTTCTCCGCCGCCATGCATCAGATATAATACATTATACTGTTTGCTTGCATCATATCCTGCAGGAAGATAAACATTAGCCTGTTTACTCATCTTAACAGAGTTGCCTTCATCATAAGTTTCTGTTTCATATGTAATTGTTTCAATCGTTCCACGCTGCGATGCAGGTGCCTCGTCTGCTGTCTCTCTATACTTTGCAGGCACATCTGTAGGAAGCTCAATATTAATTGGTTCCGGTGGAATATAAGCGTAAGGTGTATGTGTCGGCTCTGTGGTAGGTGCTGTAGGAGCAGGGGTCTGATTGATAGGTCCTGAAGGAGTAGCCGGTGTCTGAGTAGCTGGTGTTTCAGGTTTAGTATCCTTAGATACCTTTACAGTACACTTTAAATTCACTTTTTTCTTGCCTTTTTTAACTACGCATGTAATTGTTGTCTTTCCGGCTTTAACACCTTTTACAACAAATGCGGCGTTACCTTTTTTCTTAGCAGTTGCAACTGTCTTTTTCTTAGACTTAACCGTAAGCTTATAACCTTTCGCATTCTTAACTTTAACTGTCTTGGATTTGCCAACCTTAATCTTAACTGATTTTGTTGAAAGCTTTGGTTTGGCTGCAGCATCAATTCCCGTTACCGGATTAGTTAACTGCGAAACAATTGCAAATGCTACCAAAAGCCCGATACACTTTTTAGTATGTTTCATTTTTATAAAAACCTCCTGTTTTTCTTATATTTTCAGCATCTATGAAACAATAAAAAATATGCCAAAAAATATAACAAAAGTGTACCTTTTTATGTGGTTTTTGTCAAGGCTAGCCGGCATTTACTCTATCGGCTTCCGGCTAGCGCTTGACAATAACAAATATAAACTATAGACTATAAGTGTGTATTTTATGGGGTTTTTAAAACACAGTAATTGTAAAAATGAGACTAACTATTAAGGAAAGCAAAGTACGAGTTAGTTATTCACAGTATCTTAACATAGCATAGTCTAACTTGCATAAAAGGTAAAGAATGACTATGACTTTATATAAAAACAGGGGGTATTTTAACATGAGACACGCTAAGAGGTATATAGGATTTATGGTGGCAGCTGCACTGATGCTGCAGATGGTTTTACCAGGAACAGGGGTATACGCAAAGGTATCTAAACCAAAGCTTTCAACGAAAACTGCTAAGGTTGAGGTGGGTGCAAAGAAGAAAATTACGGTAAAGAATGCAAAGGGATTTAAAATGACAGTTAAGTCTAAAAATAAGAGGATTGCTTCTGTATCGAAAAAAGGTAAAACTGCGTTTATTATAAAAGGAGTTAAAGCCGGAAAGACTAAGGTAACTTGTATATTGAAGAAAAATAAGAAGAAAGTGACATTAAAGTGTAATGTAAAAGTAACTAAGAAAAATAATATAACACCAACAGTACAGCCGGGTAATTCTGAATCAACCGTTACACCAAAGCCTGTATCTACATTGGTGCCTACATCTACACCGGAGCCTACCATCGCCCCATTCCCTGAGACAGATAAATTTTATGATGTGCCATATGGATATGCAGATGTTAAGGAAACTGTTCCAAAGGGGAAAATCGAAGAGATAACATATACATCACAGCTTACAAATAAAACTCATAAAGCTCTTGTACAGCTTCCGGCAAACTATTCACAGGACGAAAAATATCCTGTATTGTATCTTATACATGGTGAGAATGATACTGAGAATGCATGGAATGATATGTCGGCCGATCAGATTATTAATAATGCAATCGCATTCAAGATGGCCAAAGAAATGATAGTAGTTATGCCAAATGTTAGCGGAGACAATGATGAAGACATTATTAAGGACTTTGGCACTGACTTAAAACCTGCAATAGAAGCAAAATATTCTGTAGCGCAGGGACGTCATAATAACGCAGTAGCGGGATACGGTTTGGGTGGACGAATTGCATTGTGTATTGGTCTGTCACTTCCGGAACAGGTTGCATATACAGGGGCATTTGCTCCAACTTCCGGCGTACTTCCATATGATGGAGGAGATGGTTACTTCAATAATGCAAGTTTTTGTGTTCAGGAAGAATATAAAGAAACAAGCTTTATTATGATCCAGAAAGGCAACAGTGATGATATAGCCGGCAACGCTCCAGAGACTTACCAGCAGGTTTTGGCTGATAACGGAACAGAGTGTCTGTATCTTCAGATGGATGGAGTACATGATAATGAGTTGTTTAAGGCTGGTTTATATAATTTCATAAGACGTTTATTTAAATATGGCAACGAGGATGAGAGTATTGTAAATGGATTTGTCACAAAGGTGCCCGCTGAACTTGGTATACAGGCAACACAGAGAGGCAGTATTGAAGTGATTGAGTATGATACGGAGACATATGATCCGGGAAGATCGGTTAAGATTCATAAGCAGGCTAATGTATATTTGCCATATAACTATGACCCGGACAAACAGTATAATATATTATATTTGATGCATGGCGGAGGTGAAAATGCTGATACATGGATTAAGGGAGATAATATATATGGTGATTATACCCATAACCAAAACATGATTAATCTGATGTTCCAAAAAGGATATTGCGAGCCATGTATCATTGTAAATCCTACATTCTATCGTCCTGAAGGAGCACCGGAACCTGACAGTGCATTTGATCTTACAATTTTATTTAAATATGAGCTACGTAACGACCTGATTCCGGCTGTTGAAGCAAAGTATTCTACATATGCAGGTGGTGATGTATCCGAAGAAAGCCTGAAAGCGAGCCGAATGCATCGTGGCTTTGCAGGCTTGTCAATGGGTTCTAACACAACATATCAGTCTGCATTCTACGGAAACTATGACCTCTTTGCATGGTTTGCCCCGTATTCAGGATATTTTAGCACTGCTGACGGAAATGATGCTGAGGCAGATAAATTCAATAAAGTTATTGAAGAAGGCGAAGCAAACGGTATGCCGCTTGGTTATGTATACTGCGGTAACGGATCTGATGATTTTGCATTGCCTGACCAGTTGGAGATTATGGAGAAGGCGTTGATTCGTTCAAAGAAATTGGTGCCTGGCCGTAATTTTGATTTTGTCATGATACCTGGTGGAATACATGATATGAATCAGTGGCATATACATTTGTACAACACATTGCAGATATTCTTTACAAAAGAATAGATATATAGTAACTGACTTTTGGAATCAAGAGAAAAAATTATGGTGCTAAGTCAAAGGTTAAAACCTGTGGCTTAGCATTTTGTTACTTTATAGGGTTAGAGGGTCAATACCTTTTGTTCCCTAACCTTTATAGGAAACCACGTCCTTTTGGACAGCAAAAAGAAAATAATCTGTTAATAGAATTTCATAGTGATATTGCGATATCTTTTGCAACTTGGTTTGAAAGGAAGTGCCTCATGGAACAGAAAGTAATAACAAGCATATTTGATTCTTGGAACGAAACTATAATATGGTCCTGTTTACAAGATGTAATGGGAGAAATACATACTAATTCCGAAGAAGATGCTGCAATGGCAATATTAGGAGATTTTGCATTCTTTGCAGGGAAGCCAAGTGAAGAAATGTTATAGGGATAAAGCGAAGAAAGTTACTGGCATATGCTTGTGGTGCAAAGCTTATTATGGAGTGCTTGAAGAGAGGCTTATATCCAAGTTGGGACGCGCATAATAAATGGTCTGTAGCTTTGGCTGAAAAGTTGGGATATCATTTTAGTCATGAATATACTGCCTATGAGATAATGGGATACGGAGGTTAAACATGGAACCTAGATAATTAATGGAAGCATTAAATGTGGCAGAAAGAGATAGAGAGATTTGGTTTATGAAAAATATTTATATAGAGGGTATACAAGGAATGGGTAAAAGCACCTTGGTAAATCGTATTTCTAATGCAATTCCTGAACTACATGTTTGCAGGGAGGGAGACTATTCACCAATCGATTTAGCATGGTGTACATGGATGTCCGAGCAGGAATACGAAACGGTATTAAAAAAATACAATCTGATACGAGATGAAATTGTAAAAAATACAATTAGAGAGCAGGGGCATTATATTATTTCCTATACGAAGATAATTACCGATTTACCGGGGTTTCATAAGGATTTGGAGAATTATGAAGTATATAATGGGAGAAAAGCATTGCCTGAATTGAAGGAGCTTATCTTTACTAGATTTAAGAATTTCACTGAAACAGGGTATTTGTTTGAGTGTTCTTTCTTTCAAAACATAATTGAAGATTTAATGTTATTTCATATGCTCAGCGATGAAGATATTATGGAGTTCTACCGCGATTTGTTTGAAATCGTTGATACAAAGAAGTTTTTATTGTTTTATCTGTATAGTGATAAGCTGGAAGATAATATTAAAACGATTCAAAAGGAACGCTGTGATGATAAAGGGAATGAGCTGTGGCATCAGATGATGTTAGAGTATATGATTCACTCACCGTATGGAAAAAAGAATGGATGTTACACCTCTAATGATTTAATTAACCATTTCAAGCATAGGCAACAATTAGAGTTATCTATAATAAGAGAAATACTAGGTAAAAAAGCAGTTATTCTTCCGGCAAAAGAGTATGATATGAATCAAATTGTATCATTAATTGGGGTTTGAGAAAATGGACTATAAGATAAGATATATAACCAACAGGGAATATGTGCTTTTGAACGATTTTTTGTATGAGGCGATTTTTATTCCGGAAGGAGTGCAGGCTCCGCCCAGAGACATTATCAATGCACCGGAGTTACAGGTTTATGTGCAGAATTTTGGAACGCAGGAAGGTGACATTTGTTTTGTGGCAGAGGTGGAGAGAAAAATAGTTGGAGCGGTTTGGGTACGCATCATGGAGGACTATGGACATGTGGAGGATGGAGTTCCCTCATTTGCAATTTCCTTGTATAAAGATTATCGTGGTTTGGGAATTGGAACGGCTATGATGAAACAAATGCTGGAGGAGTTAAAAAGAAGAGGCTATCAGAAAGCTTCTTTGGCAGTACAGAAAGCAAATTATGCTGTGAAGATGTATAAAAATGTTGGATTTGAGATTATAGATGAAAACGAAGAAGAATATATCATGGTGTGTGTATTGTACAGAATTAATTGTTAATCTGTTTCGTATATCATAGACAGAAGAAAAATTGCGAAAAGAAAGAGGAGTTACATTAGATGAGTAAATACGAATTATTATGGAATTGGATAGCGGAAAATGGCACAGACAGTTTTAAATTAACTTATGCCGAGATTGAGAAGATTGCAGGTTTGCCAATTGACCATTCTTTTCTGACATACAAAAAGGAGCTTTTGGAGTATGGATTTGTTGTTGGAAAGATTTCTATGAAGGAGCAGACTATAACCTTTGAGAAAATAAACGAATAGGAGATGTTATTAATAATTTTTCTATTGTTATTCGTTGATATAATATTGATTATTATTCTAATTAAGGATATAACTATGTATATACCAATTGCGAGGAGGTTATATATATGCAAGCACAAGTAAAAGAATGGGGAAACAGTCAAGGGATTCGATTGCCAAAAGAAATTCTTAAAAGTGCAGGAATTACATTAAATGAGGTATTGGATGTTACCGTATCGAATGGTGTAATTACTTTAGTAAAAACATTTCGTCATAAAACATTAGAAGAACGAGCAGCAGAATTTGATGGGAAATTGATGCTTGACGGAGAATATGATTGGGGCGAACCTGTCGGAAGAGAGGTGTGGTAATGGAACAATTATAACAAGGAGATATTCTTAAAATAGAAAATATTAAACATCCGGTATTGGTTGCCAGTAAGGATTTTTTCAATACTAGTGGAGAAATAATAGGATGTCCTGTTATAAAAAACTCTATGCCAGGACCTCTTCATATTTGGATGTCTACAAAAAACACGGAAGGATATATACCGTGCGAAAAACTTGCGTTGTTGGATTTGTTAGTTCGTGGATATAAGAAAGTAGATAGGTTATCAATCTCTGAAATGATTAATGTATCTGATGCAATTCAGGGTATTTTTGAGTACATTTAAAAATACTTTTAGAACAGAAGAATTGCCGGGATAAGGAAACAGCGGAAATTGAAGTTATAGGAAGAAGACGGGAAAGCTTTAATTTGTGGTTTGGAGAAGAAGTTATGGTTTACTATGAAGATAGGGAAATAATAATACGTGACATGGCGCAGAGTGATGCTCAAATTATTACAGATGAGGAAATTGCTCAAGGCTGGCACCAAACTATAGAAAAATATGAAATGAGACTACAGCATCAAGAGGAAGGAAAGTCTGTTGCAGTAGTTGCAGAGTATAAAGGAAATCTAGCCGGATATATCAATGTATATCCGAATTCCGAGTCGGGAGCTTTTGCAAATCAGGGGTATACTGAAATTGTTGATTTTGGTGTGCTGGTAAAATATCGAAGGAACGGAATCGGCAGTAAGCTTATGGATGTAGCGGAGCAGATTGCTTTAAAATACTCAGATACAGTGTATCTGGGAGTGGGATTACATAATGGCTATGGCAGTGCGCAAAGGATGTATGTAAAGCGCGGGTATATTCCGGATGGTACTGGGGTATGGTATGGTGAAAAGGTTTGCCCGCAATATGCAGATTGTTGTAATGATGATGACTTAATTTTATATTTGTCAAAGAAATTGAAATAAACAATAAATTGAGGGGTGCAGTGAACTCGAGAACATTTAGTTTGTTGAAGAGATAAATTTTGAAGTTAGGGATGAGCTTGTTATGGCAAACTTGATTGTAATATGTGGACCTCAGGCAGTAGGAAAAATGACAGTTGCAGAAAGCTTGAGAGACAAATTAAAGTATGATATGATGATTAAGCAAGACTTGAAAGGAATGAAACTCCGCACAGAATGGAGAAAAAAGCGTCAAAAAGAGATATAGCATGGAGTAAAGCCAATTTATTAAAAGATACAGAAAACCATAGGCTGAATTCAGATAAGGGAGAGATATGGTTCGAAAATCATATGAAGATAGATAATACAAATCTCTGCCCGGATGAAGTGGCGGATATGGTTATAGAAGAATTCAAACTTATTGCAAATGATAAGGATGAAAAAGAATACCGCTTCGGTGTTTAAGTTTTTTAAAAGTAATATGAACGATATTGGTTTAATGAGGCAAATTAGCCTATAATGATGAAAAACGATTATCCAATATTAGAGTTTGATGATAACAGAGATGTAAAAATAAATGAAAGTTATTTAGGGAATTTTTTGCCCAAAGATAGGCAACAGGAAAAAAGTAGACTACATTTTATGCGGAGGTAATGTTATGGGAAATATAATTGGTTGTATTATTTTATGTATTATAGCGATAGCTTGTTTTGTGTTTAGCTGTCTGCAATTTAAAGAAAAAGGATTTTTGCTTAATAATGCGTATATTTATGCATCGAAACAAGAGAGGGAGACTATGGATAAAAAGCCTCATTATATACAATCCGGTATTGTATTTTTGCTAATAGGAATTATTTTCTTTATTAATGCAATTAATATAATACTTAAAGTTGATTGGTTATTTTATTGCATAACAGCAGTTGCAGTAATTGCAATAGTGTATGCGATTATTTCATCAATAATAATTGAAAAAAGGAAGAAATAAAATTTATTTTGACACTCTGAATATGTAAGAGTGTCTTTTTTGTCCTGTGCTTGACAGTAGCGCAATGGTTTAAGTGATTAGTATGTTCAATAACAAAAGTCAATATATTTTTATCGAAAAACGATAAAAATATATTGACTTTTGTTATTGAACGTGTATAATGATTATAGATAAAAAAATACAGATTAATTCTAAGGAGGTTATAATATGGAACAACGTACATTGGTTAGGTGGCTGAAAATACTGGTAATTTTTGCAGCAGTCTGTGGTATCGCAATCTGTGTAGGAATTTTGCCAATGATGGGAAAAAGGATGACAGAGGTTTATCCGGAATTTTCTTACTGTTATCATCCTTGGCTCATTTTTTTATGGATATTAGCGGTTCCTTGTTTTATTGCACTTGTTTTGGCATGGAAGATTTTTAAAAACATTGAAGAAGACCACTCATTCTGCATGGAAAATGCGGATGTTCTTCGGAAGATTTCTTTTTTGGCAGCAGCCGATTCAGCGGTTTTGTTTGTCGGAAATGTGTTGTTTCTTCTGTTAAATATGAATCATCCGAGCATTTTACTTGGAGCATGTATCGTTGTAGTAGTAGGTATCGGTATCTCGGTGGCGGCTGCTGTATTGTCTCATCTGGTGAGAAAAGCGGCGAAGCTTCAGGAAGAGAATGAACTGACTATATAGGACGGAGGTAGAGAAGATGGCTATTATAATTAACATCGATGTAATGCTCGCAAAACGGAAGATGAGCGTTACTGAGTTGTCTGAACGAGTAGGAATTACGATGGCAAATATATCAGTATTGAAAAACGGTAAGGCAAAAGCGATTAAGCTTAGTACCTTAGACAGCATTTGCCGTGCGCTTCAGTGTCAGCCCGGAGATATTTTGGAATATGCAGAGGAGGATTAAAGCAATATGAAAGATATAAATATAGACAGGATTTTTGCGCTGGTTTATCTGGCAGTCGGTTATGGATTTATATATACATTTTCCAGTATGAATTTTGAAAAGCATATTGCAATATTTACTGTTTTTTATGCAGCCACCGTATTGTTCTATCTTTTTACAAAAAATATAAAGCCTGCAAAAGAAAGCTGGTTTTGGTTTGTGGTGCTGATTGCAATAGGAATTTCCTATGCTTTTTGGAGTGTAATGGCTGTGCTGCAGATTATGGCTTTGATTGCAGTTGCCGCCTACTGGACATTATCTGCATCCGGCAGACTTTTGGATAAAAAGAAGACTTCCAAGTGGGTATTTTTTGATGGCTGTAATTCTATAGCGGTGGTGCCGTTTTGTAATTTTCTCTGTCAGCCAAAAGTTCTTTTCAGAATCAACAGTACGGAAAATGAAGGCAAAGAGGAAAGCATGCGCGGAAACATTAGAGCAATATTATTCGGAATTGCCATTACGTTTCCTATACTGATTATTATCCTGCCGCTTTTATCCAAGGCAGATGCGGGATTTGAACATCTGGCAGGCAATGCAGTAGTATTTGTTGTAGAACATTTCATGTCTATTTTTATTCGGTTGATTTTTGCTTTGCCGGTATCTGCCTATCTTTACGGGTTGATATTCGGAGGTATCAGCGGAAGAAATACCGAACGGTTTCAGATAAAAAATCTTCAGGATGCGTTTAAGCGGGCAAGGTGTATTCCTGATGTGGCAGTCTGTACGGCGCTTGTGATTTTTGGTTTGATTTATGTATTATTCATTGGGCTGCAGGTGACGTATCTGTTTTCTGCTTTTACAGGTAATATCCCTCAGGATTTTACTTATGCGGAATATGCACGCAGAGGATTTTTTGAGCTGTGTTACATCAGCCTGTGTAATCTGGGAATCCTTTGGAGTGCAGGGGCATTTTCAAAAACTGAGCGTGGGGAACATAAGGGGATTTCGCTTCTGACGGTTTTTTTGTCAATTCTCACTCTTTTTCTTGTTGTTACTGCAGTCAGCAAGCTTGTCATGTATATAAGCGTCTATGGACTGACGGTGAATCGTATTATTCCGATGATGTTTTTGATTTGGATAGTGCTGGTGTTTGTGTGTATTATTCTTAGTCAGAAATATAAAATTCACACTGTGAGAATTTGTGTTATTGCGGGAGCGGTTTTGTTCTGCCTGTTATGCATATTCCCGATAGAGGATTGTTGTGAAAGCTATAATCACTGGGCGCGGCTTCAAGGATATATAATATAATGAATGTTACTATTCACGGCTTAGCCGATTTAGATAAAGTCTCGTCATGCTTGCATGAATGAGACTTTGTCTAAATCGGCTAAAAGCCTGTGAAGCAGGAACCGCCCCCATATGAGCAGTCTTAGTGCGTAGCACGAAACTGGAGCCTGTCAAGGCGACGAATGCGAATAGGGTGTGGCGGTTCCGTGAATAGTAACAGAAAAAGGCATGGACATAACTTCTGTTTTTTCACTGATTTCCACCGGGACAGCAAATGAAGATGTGATTCTGTCATAACATTCTTCACATAGATTAAATTTGTGAACCTGAAGGTCCTTTTTTGAAAAATATCCCCATTCTTTAATAAATGTGCATACATCTTCCTGCGGAATTTCGCCCTTATATAATATTTTTTTCCCACATGCATTGCATATCATAAGACAAATCCTCCCCTTAACGTATGTCATTCTAAATTTACTGATAAATGCATTATATCAGCAGGTATTCCTAATGCCTAGTGGGAATTGGTGGAACTTGCAGCTCCTTTATCATTATAATCGCATCTTCTACAGGATTAGAATAGTAAGATTTACGTATTCCCTCTTTTATGAAGCCTTCATTTTCATACAGTCTTATTGCCGGCACATTGCTCCAACGAACCTCAAGAAGGCATCTCATTACCCCTGCCTGTACGCCATAGCTTAATGCATCTCTTAAAAGTCTTGTCCCTATCTTTTCCTGTCTGAACTCTTTAGCGACACAGACGTTAATTATATCGGCAGTATCAAAGCTTATGCGCATTATCAGAAAACCGCACACCGTATCATTCTTTGCCGCTACAATACCGTAATCATGCGCTGCATTTACCGAATATACAAATGCTTCCTTATCCCATGCGTCATTAAATGAAACCGTCTCTATTGCATGCACATAAAGAATATCATTTTCAGTCATATTTCTGATTATAACATCATCTTTTTTGTTCACGTTCAAGGCGTTCCCTCTCTGCCTGTGATAATCTAAGATAAACAGGCGCAAATTCCACAGCATTCACAACTATACCTTTTTCATACAAATGCGCAGCATATACGGCAGCGGATGACGCGTCCTGAAAAATAAGATGAGGAGGTGCAAAATGCGCACGGTTTCCCATATTATCGGTAATAACTTCTTTAAATACAGAAACCCCGTCTCCTGCAAATATTACTTCTTCATTTTCTCCAAATGAATCAAACAGCTCCGTTATTCCCATTGCCGCAGGCTCATGTACAGTTATTAATTCATCATTTTCAAAACGGTACGTCGCCGTATACACCTGATTTCGTCTTGCATCCATAATCGGACATATAATTTTGTCCGTAAACGGCAGATTGTTTGCGATTATTGCGAGCGACGAAACCGGAACAATTGGCTTATCTGCGGCAAGACACAGCCCCTTTGCCGTAGCCGCCCCGATTCTTAAACCGGTAAATGAACCCGGTCCTTCTCCTACCGCTACCGCGTCCATATCATTTATCGTAAGCTCCGCTTCATAAAGGACACGTTCAATCATTGGAAGAAGCGTCTGAGAATGCGTCTTTTTATTATTAACAGATGAGGCTGCCTTTATCACTCCGTCCGCATATACCGCAGCCGTAGCTGTCAGCCCGGAACTGTCTATTGAAAGCAGTTTCATATATTACCATCTCCTCTTACTGTTATTTTCCGATAATCAAATCCTTTTTCCATATCCTTTTCAATAAGAATATGCACTGCGTCGCAAGGAAGCAATTCAGAAATCAATTCCGCCCATTCCACGAGACATACCCCGTTTCCAAAGAAATATTCCTCGTATCCGAGTTCGTACATTTCAGACACGTCACCTATACGGTAAACATCAAAATGATAAAACGGAAGTCTCCCGCCATCATACGTCTGCATTATGGTAAATGTAGGGCTGTTCACACATTCATCTATCCCAAGTCCCTCTGCGAATCCTTTTGCAAATACAGTCTTACCGGTTCCAAGATTCCCCGATAAAAGATAAAGTCCGCCGGGCTCTGCGTGTGCTGCAAGTTTCCTTGCGAAATCCATCGTTTGTTCCATACTATTAGTTTCTATACTGTAACAGTCTTTGTTCATATCTAATCCTTCTGTCATTTTCCGTGTATGTTTGCTTTTATTCTTTCTACAATAGCAGAACAATTATTTATCTGGTCTTTCGGAAAAATAAATGCCATAACCGGCGACGTATATATAAGTATTGTCTTTTTAGTTTCTTTAAGTTTTCTTATATCTGCCCAAAGTACATTGGCAAATTCATCACCCTGACTGATAACAATTCCTTCTTTACATACATTATATCTGATAGGCTTTTTAAACATATCCTGCCTTGCTACCTGTCTTTTTGCCTGATTAACTATCTGAAGCGGTCTTATAACGGTAAATAAAAGTGCAAGAAATATCAGTATACATATCTCGGCTGTACCATATTTTTCACGTCCTGCTATTACCATAACAAGTGCAATAAGACTTATAATAACTCCAAACCATCCCGAAAATGACGAGTAATTGTGCGAAAACAAAAAGCTCCTCATATCTTTTGTGCGAACGGTAACTTCACACTCTATGCTGTCTTCCATATCTAATGGTTCAGGCTTTTCCTCTGCCGCCGCATTTTCTTCTGAATCAGCGCCGTTACTCTTAGGCTCATCATCAAACTCCCCCGCCATCTCCTTAAGTTCTTCAAGATAATCGTTCTTCTTCATAAAGCAATCTCCTTTACGCTCTGTTACTATTTGCAGCACCGCCACACTTATTCTATATCTTTTTCACTGTTGTTGCAATGAAAAAATCATGCTATACTCTCTTATAAGATAACAGGTTACTATTCACGGCTTAGCCGATTTAGACAAAGCCTCGTCATGCTTGCATGAATAAGACTTTGCCTAAATCGGTTAAAAGCCTGTGAAGCAGGAACCGCCCCCATATGAGCAGTCTTAGTGCATAGCACGAAACTGGAGCCTGTCAAGGCGACGAATGCGAATGGGGTGCGGCGGTTCCGTGAATAGTAATGATAACAGAGGTGCGAAGCAATCCGCAACGGCAATTTTAGAAAGGGGTTTACAATATGGAATACAGAAAAATGAAAAACGGAGCCATACCGTCATTGCTTGGATTCGGATGTATGAGATTTCCGACAATAAAAAAAGACGGAAAAGATGTAATTGACAGGGAAAAATCAGCTGCAATGCTTGATATGGCAATCAAATCAGGCGTCAACTATATTGATACTGCATACCCGTATCATAACGGAGAAAGCGAACTTTTCCTTGGCGAAGCACTGAAAGCTTATCCACGCGATAGTTTCTATCTTGCAACAAAGCTTCCTATGTGGGATGTAAAAGAAAAAGATGATGTAAAAAGACTTTTTAATAAACAGCTTGAAAAGCTGCAGACTGATTATATTGATTTTTACCTTTTACACGGACTTAATGCTGGAAGTTTTAAAACTGTAACTGATTTTGATATAGTAAATATTCTTGAAGAGTTACGCGCAGAAGGTAAAATACGCTATATAGGATTTTCTTTCCATGACAGCTATGAAGTATTTGAGCAGATTGCTACATATTATAATTGGGATTTTTGCCAGATTCAATTTAACTACATGGATTCGGAAGAACAAGCCGGAATGCGTGGATATGAGCTTACGGAAAAGCTTAATATCCCTCTCGTTATAATGGAGCCTGTAAAGGGCGGTTCGCTTGCCAATTATTCAGACGATATCAAAGAACAATTCTACAGCTATAAGCCGGGATATTCTATAGCTTCCTGGGCTATGCGATGGGTAGGAAGCATGAGCAATGTACATGTAATACTCAGCGGTATGAGTACAGACGAACAGGTAGAGGATAACCTTAAAACATTCAATAATTTTGAACCTCTTTCTGATGATGAAAAAGTATTTCTTAATGACATGATTGGAAAAATAAGAGCCAGAGTTAATAACGGCTGTACTGGCTGCCGTTACTGTATGCCTTGTCCTCACGGTGTAGACATTCCTCGTAATTTCTCGGTATGGAACGGATATGCAATGTATAACAATGCCGGCGCTGTCAACTGGAATTATAATGATATGAAGAATAACAAATCTACCGCCGATATGTGTAAAGGCTGCGGATTGTGCGAAACCAAATGTCCGCAAAAACTTCCTATAAGAAAGCATCTTCTTGCTGCACATGAAACACTAATGAGCGTTAGCGAGCGGGAGTAAGCCGAAGGTTTATTCGTCGCGAGCGGCGAATGGCGAGCACGATAGTTGCGAAGCAACAGAAAGCATCGAAGATGCGAATCGTGCTCTAATGAGCGTTAGCGAGCAGGCATAAACCAGTAAATTGATATTTTTAAGGGAGAGACAATACGAATTTGCCTCTCCCTTATTTTTGAAATTAAATAGCTATTATTCATTCTGAAATTTAAATCTGTTCAGGCTATATTAATCCCTTCCACAGCAGAACTTATACTTTTTACCACTTCCACAAGGACACGGGTCATTACGTCCAATCTTTTTTTCCTTTACAATAGTTCCCGACGCCTTCTGCTGCTTGTAAAGCTCCTTACGTCTTTCCTCAGTAAGAAGAGCATCCCACTGTGGCAGATTATATAACCAGTCAGCTTTACAATCCACCATATTATAGTAAAGCTTTTCAGGGTCAAATCCAAGATTAACCTCTGTATCTTCGGTCATCTCCTCTATCGGGTTAGGCTCTTTAAGGCTATCGTTGATTCCATCAAGGAAACCTACCATATACATAACTGCAAGGTCGTACTTCTGGGCAAGCTCTGAAACCGTTCCCTTAACAACATTATCAGGGTCAGAAAGAAGCTGCTCGTATATTCCCTTTTCAAGTACAAAATATTCAGCCCAGAATCTTTCTCCTTTTTTGCCCTGCATCTCCTGACCGTATGCAAGTTCTCTCCACTTTTTTAACAAACTTTCGCTCATTGTCTTACTCCTTACATCTTATTAATCATAAGTTTTTTACCAAAGATAGAATAACACCTTTTTATCAATCGGGCAAGTTATATTGTATAATTTTGTTCATTACGGTATACTATTTATGGCTTAACTGTTTTAGACAAAGCCTCGTCATGCTTGCATTAAAGAGGCTTTGCCTAAAACAGTTAAGAGCCTGTGAAACAGGAACCGCCACACACATGAGCAGTTTTAGTGCGCAGCACAGAACTGGAGCCTGTCAAGACGACGAGTGCGAATGATGCGTGGCGGCGCCATGAATAGTAACTACTAAATATGGTATGTCAAGTGCTCAGGAAGGTAAGCCTATGTTAAAAAGAACCAACGCACTAATTTTATTTACAGCTGTAGAATCTATATTATATATAGCTTTTTTATTATTGGATTTATTTAATGCCGAGACCTCACTGTTAAAATATTTATCTATATGCGTATGCTTTTTTTATGCCTTATTAATGAAGATATATAATAAAAATATGAATCCGGTTCTTTTATCTGCTATGACATTTACACTTTTTGCAGATACATTTCTTCTGCTTATAGGAAAATATTATCTTATTGGTGTAATATCTTTCTGCATTGTTCAGACCATATATGCCGTATACCTAATTTCCATATCTGATATACTTTCAATATTTCCAAGGCTTGCAGCATTTTTAACATTAATAATTTTCCTTAGCCTTCACAATATTGCAGATGCGCTTTCCATAGCTTCTGCATATTCCTACACACAGCTTATCTTTAATACAATTCATGCTTTTACGATAAAATATAAGAAATCTGACGGATGGTTATTAGCTGTAGGATTACTTTTATTTCTTATGTGTGATACATGTGTAGGACTTACAAATATCACGCTTTATTACAATAACATGCACACATTAATTTCATTTATACAGCCTGTGGCTTCATTCGGAATGTGGCTGTTTTATCTTCCTGCACAAGTATTAATTGTATGCTCATTTTATAACAAATATAGGAGAATCAACAATGAAAAATAAACTAATCTTTGTATTCACGACCCTTGTTACAATACTTTTTATTATATCATTTTCAATTGCAATTCCTATTGTAATACGACCATTTTATTATGCACAGATAGAAAATCTGAATCTTGTACATAAGACCGGATTTTCAAAGGAACAGATTAAACAAGCGTATGACGAAATGTTAGATTACTGCCTGTCTTTAACTGATGATTTCCAAACCGGCGACCTCTCATGGTCTGAGTCCGGAAAATCGCATTTTACTGACGTAAGGAAATTATTCCTTCTTGACTTGCATATACTGGCATTAACAACAGTATTACTTATCATATATGTAATTTTTAAAGCAAAAAAGAATTACGTACCATACCGACTTTTTGGCTATAGCTCCGCATTCTACAGCGGTATTATACCAGTTGCTATGTTTACCTTAACCGGAGTGCTTTGCGCCATAGATTTCGACAGGGCATTTACCGTATTTCACCGCATATTCTTTCCGGGGAAGGATAATTGGATATTCAATCATAAAACAGACGAAATAATACTAATACTTCCCAAAGAATTCTTTATGCGCTGTGCGTTGTGTATACTGACAGTTATCGTATTATTATGTACAACTTGCATCATCATAGGAATATGCAGAAAAAGAGCCGCACTTATTAACAACCGCATGCTGCAATAATAATTATACTATACTGTATTTAACATATAACTCTTTCCTTATCTCTTCATTATCAGCTGCCTGCTTTATTTCGTCTATCTTATTTTTTGATAATAATACTGATATAAGTTTTGACAT
>ERZ824480.1740-NODE-1740-length-18103-cov-3.025931_pt1 | contig 18103 bp, 17 predicted proteins | sample MGYA00519861_ERZ824480 | MGnify/ENA primary metagenome ERZ824480 (study PRJEB31778, sample SAMEA3449152) | human gut metagenome | biome: human gut; feature: human-associated habitat; material: faeces | place: United Kingdom | collected 2010/2012 ... | reverse complement strand
ATTTTTTGTTACTTTTTCACAATTAAAAATCAGCCACTCTTTTTAGCATGAAAAAACAGCCCTTCCGGACTGTTTTTTCGAGGAGTTTAGTTATGAAAATGTTTCATCTATTAAAAGGAAATTATTGCCACTTTTTCAAACGAAAGGAAATCTGTTTTTATTTTCGTGTCCCTTCATTTGATAAATTCATTATATCCATGAAATGTGTCTAAAGTGTGTCAGTTTTCGAAAAGGATTCTAAAAAAATCTAAAAAATTATTCCTATTTAATTTATATTTTATTTAGAATTAAGTAATATTTCGCACAAACGCAGCTTTTCTAATGTTGCAGCGCTGTTTTCAAATATTACCCTGCCTTTTCTGTCTCCGGTATACAATAATTCCTTTTCCATAAGCCGCCGTCTGGTCTCCCGTGCCACACCAGCTCCTCCATCAAAAAATTCCACCGTATTTCCCATCACTTCTGCTATTGCATCCTTTACAAAAGGATAATGGGTACATCCCAAAACGATTGCATCCACCGTTCCCTTGCAATATGGTTTCAACAGTTTATGTAAAAATCCTTTCAGCTCTGCACTATTTAATTCTCCACGCTCAACAAATTCCACAATTCCGGGGCATGCCAGTGGATAAATCTCTGCATCATTTTCATACCGTGCCATAAGCCGTTGAAATTTTTCTTCCCGGATTGTCATTGGTGTTGCCATAACAAGCACCCGAGGATGTTCCATAAACTGTACTGCAGGCTTTAATGCCGGTTCAATTCCAACCACCGGTACATCCGGATATTCTTTTCTCAAAATCGAGACATCTGCACTGGTTGCTGTATTACAGGCAATCACTACTGCTTTTGCTCCTTCCGACAGAAGATGTCTTACATGGCATTCCGTAAGTTCCCGCACCTCTTCTAAGCTTTTTCCACCATACGGTGCATTTTTAGAATCTCCAAAAAATATATAATTTTCATTTGGCATCAGGCGTACCAGTTCACGTAATACACTTATTCCACCTACACCTGAATCAAATACTGCAATTGGTCTTTCGGTCTGTTTCATGATAGCCCCCTGTTTTCGCATACAAATAGGTTCTCTTCTTTCGTAAAAAACTGCTGAAAACAGTTTTTCCGTTTTCAGCAGCAATTCTTAATTTTCCCTCGGGCATCTACGCACTCTCTTAATATTGCAGTCCTGCACATCACACGGAGCACAGTCTACCAGTCCTTTTAAGAAGCAGAACGCCTGACGGCTCTCCTTCTTAGCCGTGTCTTCTTCCCGCGGACACCTGGACACATGCTTTACATTGCAGTCCTGAATCTGTCCCGAACTGCAGTCCACAAGCCCTTTCAGGTAACAGAATTTGTTTTCCATTCTTTCCCCTATCTACTCCTTATCACCCCAACATTATAATTTCTAATGTCATCTTTATTCTATCATCTTGGGATGGAATGTGCAAGCCATAACAGACCTGTGTTTTGAATACTTTTCCAGCAAAAACGATTACTTTCTATTTTTCATATAAAAATTTTTCCGGCAGTGTTACTTTAAAATCTTTTGCCAGATGCCGGAATTCATCTGGCTGGATTGTCTGACGTTTCTGACTCTGCATAGATAACATCTTCACCAGTATCTCTGCTGATTTTTCAGCCGTATGCATAAGTCCAAATGTCAAATCAAAATCTTCTCCTGCCGCAAATGTACCATGATGCGCCCAGATTGCCAGATCATATTTTTCCATCAATTTGCTGGTAGCAACAGCTATTTCTCTGCCACCCGGCACCATCCACGGAACAACACCAATTCCATCCGGGAATACAACCGGACATTCTGTTGCCATTTCCCAAAGTTCTCTTGTAAATACCTGATTTGGAGAGGAAGCAAGGAAATATAAAAGTTCAATTTCCTTAGGTGCCATTTCAAGAGTTTCACCTTTATAAACTACTTCATAATTAGAAAGGTTAACTGTAAGGTCTGGGAATTTAACGACTTCAGCTCCACCGGTAGTAGTAGAAGTTGTCTGGTTTGCGCGACGTAAAAGAGCTTTGACTCTTGCGACGAGTTCCTTAGAATCGAATGGTTTAATCATATAGTCATCTGCTCCAAGTTCCAATCCAAGAACCTTATCAAAAACTTCTGTTTTGGCAGAAAGCATAATAATTGGTACATTTGACTCCATTCTTATTTCACGGCATACCTGATAGCCGTCTTTTCCGGGAAGCATAATGTCTAACAAAACAACATCAGGCATATATTCCTTAAATGCTGTGATTGCAGACTGTCCGTCATGCTCAATACGGGTATCAAAACACTCTTTTGTCAAATAAAGAGAGATTAATTCTGCAATATGTTCATCATCATCTACTATTAAAATTTTCTGTTTACTAACCATATGATATAAAATCTCCCGTTTATTATTTAAAAGTGTAACTATTAAGAACCCCATTCGCCATATAAGCTTATCTGCCTGAATGCAGTTTTGCATGGCTCTGAATGTTACTTAAAAGTTACAATTGTGACACCTGCGTCACCTTCTCCGTATTCCCCTAACCGGTATTCCTTTACAATTTTCAACCGTTTCAGGTGGTTGTGTACAGCATTTCTTAAAGCGCCGGTTCCCTTACCGTGGACAATCCGGACAGAGGGGAGGTGTGCCATATAAGCATCATCCAGATATTTGTCAAGCTCTGCAACTGCTTCATCTACCGTTTTGCCAAGCAGGTTGATCTCTGTGGATACATGGGCTGCTTTTGACATGCGGATTTTACCTGCACCTGTACGCTGCATGGTTGGTGTGGTGATCTCTGCTTCATCGATCAGTTCCAGATCAGAGATGTGAACCTTGGAACGGATGATACCCATCTGAACGAAGAGGAAACCTTTGTTGTCCGGACGGCTGCTGACAGTCCCCTTAAGATTCATGCTGAGAACCTTAACTGCATCTCCGAGGGAGATATCTTTGGCTGTGAGTTCCTTCTTCGGTTTCTTTGCAGCAGTTTTCTGAGTCATGCCTTTCTCTGCTTTATTCATATGTTTGCGCAGATTCTGGCGTTCTTTTTCCACAGCAGAGAGATCCACATGGTCTTTCTGGAATTTGTGGAACATCTTCATAGTCTGGTCTGCATATTCCTTGGCTTCGCGGAGAACTGCATGAGCTTCCTCATTGGCCTGACGGATGATGCGGTCTCGCTGCTCGTTCAACTTCTCCTGCTTGGATTCCATTTCGGATTTCAGAGAGGCAATTTCCTGTTTATACTGTTCAATCTCGCGGCGTTCATTTTCAATAGTTATACGGCTGCTTTCCAGGGAACTGAGAACATCTTCGAAAGATTCATCCTGTTCACTGATCTGTTCTTTGGCCTTATCGATGATATAGTCCGGAAGTCCAAGCTTGGAAGAAATGGCGAATGCATTACTTTTCCCGGGAACACCGATCAGCAGGCGGTAGGTCGGGCGGAGCGTTTCCACGTCAAATTCGCAGCAGGCATTTTCTACACCTGAGGTGGAGAGTGCATATACCTTCAGCTCACTGTAATGGGTGGTTGCCATAGTGCGGATTCCCTGTTCATGAAGATGGGAAAGGATCGCAATGGCAAGGGCAGCACCCTCTGTCGGATCTGTACCTGCACCAAGCTCATCGAAAAGGACAAGAGAGTGACGGTTGGCTTTTTTCAGGAAAGAAACCACGTTGGTCATATGTGAGGAGAATGTACTTAATGACTGTTCAATACTCTGTTCATCACCGATATCAGCATAAACTTCTTCAAACAGTGCAAGCTCTGAGCGGTCCAGTGTGGGAATATGAAGACCGGACTGGCCCATGAGAGTGAGAAGTCCGACAGTCTTTAAAGATACAGTTTTACCACCGGTGTTCGGACCGGTGATAACAAGCAAGTCGAAATCATCGCCGAGACGGATATCAATGGGAACAGCTTTCTTCTTATCAATGAGAGGGTGGCGTGCCTGTTTCAGACGGATGCGTCCTTCATCATTGAAGATTGGTTCTGTTGCATTCATATCCATGGCAAGGGATGCTCTGGCAAAAATGACGTCAAGCTGTACCATGATATTAAGATCTGCGCGGATAGAGTCGGTCTGTTCTGCAGTTTGCTGGCTCAGGGTGGAAAGGATCACTTCAATCTCTTTTTGTTCTTCCAGTTCCAGCTCGCGGATGTCATTATTTAGTTTTACGATTGCCATAGGTTCGATAAATAAAGTAGAACCTGTGGAGGACTGATCGTGTACCATACCCGGAACCTGTCCTTTGTATTCTGCCTTGACCGGAATGCAGTAGCGTCCGTTTCTCATGGTAATAACGGAATCCTGCAGATAATTGCGGGCACTTCCGTTTACAAGAGAGGAGAGCTGTGTATGGATCCTATCTCCGGTAATCTTCATGTTTCTTCGAATCTGGCGGAGGTTGCTGCTTGCATCATCACTGATCTCATCTTCTGAGAGGATGCATCTGCGGATCTCTGTTGTAAGAGGAGTCAGTGGTTCCAGTGCCTCGAACATCCCGTCCAGAGAGTCCGGGAGAGAATCACCGCGCTCACTTCTAGAATAAGCTTTGACACGATTGGTGTTCTCAAGAAGACTGCAGATGGCAAGAAGTTCACCAATCCCCAGAGAACTTCCAATTTCCAGACGTTTCAGAGAACCACGCACATCTTTGACGCTGCCAAAGGAAATATTTCCTTTCTGGAAAAGACGGGTAAGTGCATCTCTGGTCTGAGTCTGCATATGTCGGATTTCATCAATATCTGTGGATGGCTCCAGCTTCCGGCAGATTTCTTTTCCATCTACCAGTCCGCTCTTCTTATAGCGTTTATAAAAGCCTTTTCCTTTTCCATTTAAATCAATCAGCTTGGTATCACTTTCTGCAATCACTGCTGTAGGATTTGCCTCTAAAGCATCTACTTCCCGCTTCAATGCATCCGGTGATAAAATATCATCTGCACAGACAAGCTTTGCATATTTACCGGTGCATAAGGAAAGACAGCGGTTCCAGTTTCCTGACATTCCAAGATTCTTATCATTATGATAAAGCTTAATCCTCTCATCCCCGATTTTCTGAATCAGTTCATAAGTATTATCTTTTGAATTATCATCCACAATTACAAGCTCTATATTCTGATATGTCTGATTTAGAATTGAATCAATCGTATCTTTAATGTATTCCGCATTATTATATGCCGGAATACATACGCTTACTAATGGTTCCATTTTTTCACCTATTATCCCAACAGTTCTTTCATATAGACATCCAGTGCATCCTGCCAGTCTGCCATTACAAAGTCACTGGTAAGCTTAATCATATAATCCTCCAAGATAGAGTATGCCGGTCTGTTAGCGGATGCCGGATTCATCTCTTTGTACTGCTTACTGGTTACATGATTTACTTTTACATTCTTTCCTGCTCTTTTGAAGATTGCTTCTGCGAAATCTGCCCAGTTGGTATCTCCTTCACAGGTTGCATGGAAGGTTCCATAATTCTCTGTGCCTTCCAGATAATGAATCATTTTTGCTAATTCCACTGCGCTGGTAGGTGTTCCCACCTGGTCACAGACTACATTTAATTCATCATGGTTCTCTGCCAATGCCAGCATTGTCTTGACAAAGTTCTTTCCATCCCCATAAAGCCATGCTGTTCTTAAGATAAAATGTTTCTTTGCAAATTCCTTTACAAAGTTTTCACCCTCTAACTTGGTCTTTCCATAAGCACTTACCGGATTTGGTGCATCAAACTCTGTGTATGGTCTTGTCCCATTTCCTTCAAAAACATAATCCGTAGATACATGAATCATTTTTGCATCTGCTTCGGTTGCTGCAATACTTAAGTTTCTTGGTCCGATTGCATTAATCTTATATGCAAGATCCCACTGTTCCTCACACTTGTCTACATTGGTATGTGCGGCGCAGTTGATGATAACATCCGGTTTCTCTGCACGTACCAGCTTCAGTACTGCATCTACATCAGTAATATCAAGAGATACAACACCTTCTCCCTCTACTACATCTGTATTGATAAATTCCACATCACTTGCTGCATATTCCTTGCGAATTGCTCTTCCTAACTGTCCATTACATCCAGTTACCAGTATTTTTTTCATCTTTTATTCTCCTAATCCACTTTCTACGGCTTCTACCATTGCCTTTAATGCTTCGTCCTCATCATCACCTTCGCAGACAAATTCGATTTCATCTCCAAATTTGATGCACGCACCCAGTACGCTTAAAACACTTTTGGCATTAGCGGTATTTCCGCGATAATGAAATGTTACTAACGATTTATACTGCATTGCTTCCTTGCAGAGTATTCCTGCCGGACGCAAATGTAATCCTGTTGGATTCTTTATTTTAACTTTCTGACTTACCATTTCTATTCCCCTCCTGATCACAGCATTGTGTTGGTAATTAATTCAGCCAGCTTCTGTGCTTCTTCTTCAATCTCGCTGAATTCATAACTCTTACCAGCGGCTCGGTTCCGGATGGACGAATCAGCACCCTTCCTTCCCCATTGAATTTTTCTTCCAATGCCTTGATTGCCTCTGCAATCTCAGTATATTCCATGAATTTTTCTTTCTTGTGATTCGGCACTTTGGCATTCACAAGTGCCTGCGGCAATACTTCCATCACCTCTGTCAGCTCAGACAATTTCCTGCCGGTTTCCTTCATTACCTGTAATAAATGAAGTCCGGAAAGAAGTCCGTCACCGGTTGTATTATCATCTAAAAATATAATATGTCCGGACTGCTCACCCCCGATATTATAGCCATTCTCCAGCATATTTTCAAGGACATATCTGTCTCCGACCTTGGTTTTCTCTACATGGATGCCTTCCCGCTCTCCCATCAGACTGAAGCCAAGATTGGTCATAACGGTTACTACAATGGTATTTTTCTTTAAAGTTCCTTTTTTCTTCATATGGCATCCACAGATTGCCATAAGCTGGTCGCCATCCACCAGGTTACCTTTTTCATCTACCGCAAGCATACGGTCAGCATCGCCATCAAATGCAAGGCCAACGTCTGCTTTTTCATAAACAACCCTTGCCTGAAGTTCTTCCATATGGGTGGAACCGCAGTTGGCATTGATATTGGTTCCATCGGGCTTCGTATGGATAGCAACCAGATCTGCACCCAGGTCTTTTAATGTCTTAACCGATGTATAGTAGGATGCACCCTCTGCACAGTCTATCACAATCTTCATACCGGTCAAATCAACCGGCACACATTTCTTCATAAATTTCACATATTCATCACGCAAATCAAAACGATAGTCAATTCTTCCCACACCGGATCCAATCGGCAGTACAACATCTTTCATATTATTGCGGATCAGCTCTTCGATTTCATCCTCCAACGCATCAGAAAGCTTATATCCGTCTCCATTAAAGAATTTGATTCCGTTAAATTCCATCGGATTATGGGATGCGGAAATCACAACGCCTGCATCTACTTTATGTTTTCTGGTCAGATAGGCAATCGCCGGTGTCGGCATTACCCCTACATAGATTGCATTGGCTCCTACAGAACAGATTCCTGCCATCAGTGCATTGGCAAGCATTCCACCTGAAATTCTTGTATCACATCCTACAATTAATGTCGGCTGATGTTCCTGCTCTTTCGTCAGCACATAGGCACCTGCCTGCCCAAGCTTTGTTGCCAGTTCAATGGTCAGCTCCGCTCCTGCAACACCTCTTACACCATCTGTTCCAAACATTCTGCTCATTTTCTAATCTTCCTCCGAATTTCCATTATTCGTATTATTTCCATTGGTACTGCCCGTTCCCGTTTCTGTACCACCATTCGAACCCGTATGGGTTCCATTGTCATTTCCGGTATTCGTGGTATCTGATGCATCTTCTGATTTCTTTGTTATGGTTATCACTGCAGACTGTGTTCCATTTACGGAATATAAGCTGTCATCCAGCTCCAGGGTAACTGTTACGGTATGATTACCTTCTGCCAGTCCTGCTGCATTTACATTTCCCTTAATGCTGTCTGCCATAAGTTTATCCAGATCATTCCGCAGTCCCTTTAAGGTTATTGTAACTGTACTCTCTGCAAAGACTGCTTCATAACCCTCTTTCAGATTCTGAATTGCAATGTTTTCAACCGGTATGCTATAAGATTCTGATACAATCTGCTCCACCACTGCGGTTACTTCAACATTCAGATTGTCAGCATCGACCACCTCTACATCATCCGGCAGATAAGAAGAAATGTTAATTGTCTTCACTACATTGCCAGTTGCATCGCTGATATCCAGCTGGTCTGACGGAATTACAATACTTCCGGCTGCGTTCAGTGCTTCCGGTGTTCCCTTTATCGCTATCTTATTCGGATTAATCGTCACTCCGGTGCATACAAATCCATCTGCAACCGTTCCACTCGGTTCAATTTCTACTGAAAGGTTACGGATATTAAGTATCGTAGCCGAAATTGTCACTTTATCAATATTAAAATTCAGCTTTGAGGTGTCTACCGCCTCACCGTTAGCATTATATACAACCGGGACTACACTATCCGTCAAGTCTGCGGATGCACCTGTTACATCAATGGTTGCTTCTACATGATCAATCTGATTCACCACCGATTCCGGTCCGGTTACTTTTAAGATATTCGGAGATACCCGCACATCTCCCACCGCATAATTCTCAGCTGTATCTCCTACTGTTTTTGCCTTAATAGAAAACTGTGACAGCATCAGATCTTCTACATTTACTTCCATATACTGTGTTTTGCCCTGGAAGTTCACCGCAGACGCATATCGTGTTGCAGTTATCTCAATCGGTACCCGGTATACACCGTCTACCTGCTCAACATTTTCCATATCTGCTACTGCCCGGAAGTCAGTATTGCTCAAGTTCTTCATAACAGAACGCACAGTAGAAACCTTAAAGGTTACCTGCAGATTACTGTCCTTTGCTTCAAAGTATTTGCCCTGCTGTGTCATATAATCCGAATTGGTTATCGTAATAGACGTGGTAAAGTTCTTCGCCTGTGTCGGATCATCAATGTTGACAACAACAAGCCACAGCACAACAGAGAAGAATAATGCTGCAACCTTCAGTCCAAAATTATTCGTCACCAGTTTTGTCAGCTTTTTTAACATTGCGTAACCTCCTCTTCAGTAATTGGAAGCGCTTTGGTTCGATATTGCTGCTCTGGAGAAATTTCAGTTTGCTGCGCAGAAACTCCGCATCCACATTACGGTACAGCTGTCCACCCATCGCAATAGAAACCTTTCCGGTTTCCTCTGATACCACAATTGTAAGAGAATCACTCACTTCACTAATTCCAACTGCCGCACGATGTCTGGTTCCCAGATCCTTGCTCAGTTCCAGGCTGTCAGACAGTGGCAGATAACAGGTTGCAGAGACAACCCTGTCCCCACGTACAATAATAGCTCCGTCATGTAACGGAGTGTTCTTTTCAAATATATTAATCAGAAGCTGGCTTGATACCAGGGAATCCAGTGCAATACCGGTTCTTTCGTATTCTGTCAGCATAATTTCATTTTCCACTACAATCAGGGCTCCGGTCTTCACCTTACCCATCTCATAGCTTGCCTTTACCAGTTCTCCAATCGTATGGTCATTGAAACGTTCCACTCCGTCTTTCCCAAAATCAAAAGAAAAGAGGGATGAAATAAATTTCTTTCGTCCCAATTCTTCCAGTGCTTTCCGGAGCTCCGGCTGGAAGATAACAACGATTGCAATAATTGCTACATTAATCGTCTTCTCTGCTATCCAGAGAATTGTATTCATCTGGAAGATTGCTGCCACAAGTACAAACGCTAAAATCACAAGAATTCCTTTTAACAGCATCCATGCCCGTGTATCCTTAATCCATTTCAGGACGTGATAAAACAGGAACGCAATAATAAGCATTTCTACAATATCAGTCTTTGATACCGTAATGTTCAAAACGCTTACCCACGCCAGATAATTTTCTTTAAAATTTTCCAACACTGTCAAAAATGACTGCACCTGTTCCACTTCCTCTCTGTCTTATTTCAGCAAATCTTCGTCTATATCCATTTCCTCTGCCAATGCTTTGCGGGAAATACGTTCTTTTTCCTCATCCTTGGCTGCGATACGTTTTACCCTTTTCTCCTTGGTTGTAACATAAATCTTCGGTACCGCTTTTACATAATAGTAATATTCATCATCCTCAAACTGTACCCGTTCTGTCCTGCTATAATCCAGGTTAAAGAACAGGAACTGCTGTATCAATGCAATCACCGTAGAAATTACGCCTCCTACAATAATCCAGACGATTCGTCCCTTGATGCCCAGCATTACAAAACCGCTGGTCAGCACAGTAAGTCCAATCAGAATACCAGCCAGTGATGCCACTGTCCATGCATGATCTATAGACAGGCGGCGCACTACATAAACCACCAGTAAAATCACAATAAAAGTTGCCAGCACCAGATACATTTCCTTATTTCCCAGCAGCTGGTTGATTGCTACCACCATCTTAGAAGCCGCATTGCTGTCCTCTTCCACTGCACTTAATACTGCCTCATTTTCCTTTATTCCCTTCAGGAAATAAAACATCACAGTTCCGCTCACAATAGATGCAGCAGATGCCGGTGTCCGTAACAGTCCTGCTGAAATCGGCATGATATATGGGGTATGTAATGCAAATGTTATCGGTGTCAGCACTGCATAATAACCATCTTTTGGTGAAAACCGTAAATACAGCAGTGCGATAACCAGCATAAGAATCAGTCCTACCACGCATACATCCATAGACAGTGCAAATAAATGTGCAGCAATCAGAATGAACGCAAACAACAGGATAGCATTGACCGGAAGAACCGCACATAACAGTGCCAGTACCAGTGTTACCGGAAGTCCGGCCAGTCTGGTCATATAGCCAATATTTTGATTGATCAGCAGAAATACCACTGTTGCCAGAATAAACTTAAGTACCGGCACCACATATATTTCATTTTTTCCAAAAAAGCGGATTAACCGCTCCTTCAGTTCGAGTAAACCCGTCATCCTAAACCTCCCAGTCATCCGTATTAGATATATTTTCTTCCTCACGATACAGACTGCTCACTCTCTTCAGTCTGTTATAATACTCCTTTACCTGTTTTCTCCCCTTTGTATATCTACGATTATAAATAATATAAGTAATCATAAGATAAGCAGCCAGAAATACCAGATACACCATTACAATCCGGATGCCAAATCCAATCATATCCATATCATTAATTTTCTTTACCAGATTCTCCATGTCGTAAAAAAGCCACAGCACAAAAAGAAGTCCGAACGCAATGGTTCCGGCAAAAAAGCTTTTTATCAACTCCATGGCAACATAATCTCTTCTAAAATACTGTGTTGCTTTCTGGCAGGCTTTACTTTCTTCATTTTCGAATTCTGACAGCTTTGTCATATGTCTGACGCGTTCTTTACTAATCATACTCTGCTCCTAAACAAACTCTCTTTAGTATAACATAGATATTATCTTCTGAAAAGAAAAAACTGCCACCAGTCACTGCGGCAGTTCTTAATCTACAGTTACAGATATCTCATCTTATCTCTTTCCTTCGGTCTCTTATCCAACTGAGGCTCCACCGGTTTTTTCTTTATTACACTCTGGAAGTCCGTTTCCATTTTACGTTTGCATTTCTCACAGAAACGCCCTGTTTTGATAATTGTTCCACAGCCTTCACATTCCAGACCAAGTGGTGAATCTTCTGAAAAGACAAGTCTTTCTTCACGCACCCACTGTTTAATCTGTTTTACAGAAACATTATTATCTTCCGATACAACCTGTATCGGAGTATTCGGGTTCTGCCGCAAATATTCTTTTACCTCCTGGAACTTCTCTTCCAGTTTATCTTTGCAGGCTTTACATAACGGTACGCCCCCATAATAATTAAATAATCTTCCGCATCCTTTGCAGTTTCTTACGTCCATTCTTTCTCCTCCTAATGTCCCCTGCCAATGCTAATGCAAAGTACATAAACCTCTTGTATTCCTGATACCTTCAAACATTCTGCTGCTGCATCCACGGTACTTCCAGTTGTGTAAATGTCATCTACAAGCAGAACTTTTCTTAATTGTACTATATTTTGTGCGATTGTAAAAGCCTTTTTCAGATTTTTCTTGCGTTCCTGGTCATTAAGTTCCTTCTGGGGTCTGGTATTTATACACCGATATAGCAATTTCGTTTCTACCGGAATTCCGGTACGTTTTCCTATTTCCTTTGCAAAGAGTTCTGCCTGATTATACCCTCTCTCCCTCCTGCGTTTCCGATGCAGCGGAACCGGTATGATTGCATCTATCCCCAGTCTTGAAATCCACCGGGCATACTGTATACATGCCATTTTTCCATAAAAAGCTGCATATTCACGCCGATTGGCATATTTAAAACGATACAGCGAGTGTTGCACTGCCCCCTGATAGACAAATACTGCCTTTCCCGAATCAAAAAAATGTTTTTTCCGGTCACAGTCACCACAATATTCCTTCCTGGCATTCCCAATGGGTTTTCCGCACCGTTTACAGACCGGTTCCTTCACCAGTTCTGCCTTTCCGATGCACTCCGGGCAGATTTTTCCATCCGGCGGTATCACCTCATCACACAGTGGGCATCTTCTTGGGAATATAATATCAAGTATATTCATTATTTCCTTTCCAAAACTCTCTTTGCACATATTAGCACAGTCCCTTTTGCAAAAACATTAACATTCTCTTAATTTTTCCTGATAAAAATAGGATTTAATTTATTGACTTATTTTTCTCTACTTATTATAATTAGTCTATTCGAATTAACGCTTTAATGCATAAACGCACAGACGCACGAACGCGTTAAATCAAAAAAATATTACATATTTCAGGAGGAAATTATTATGAAAAAAATGAAGAAATTTCTCTCTCTTTCAGTTGCAGCAGTTCTTGCACTCAGCATGACCGCCTGTGGCTCCAAAGCAGGAGATACCCAAAACGCTGACGCTACAGAGAAAAGTTCATCCAACGCAAAGTACACCGTTGGCATCTGTCAGCTCGTACAGCATGAGGCATTAGATGCTGCAACAAAAGGATTCAAAGACTATCTTACCGAGAAATTAGGTGATGACGTTGTTTTTGACGAGCAGAACGCCCAGGGTGATTCTGCCACATGTGCAACTATCGTCAACTCCTTCGTTTCCAAAAACGAAGACCTGATTCTTGCAAATGCAACTGCTCCTCTTCAGTCTGCAGCTGCTGCAACTACAGATATTCCTATTCTTGGAACTTCCGTAACAGATTACGCAACCGCTCTTGACATTTCTGACTGGTCAGGCACAACAGGACGTAACATTTCTGGAACTTCTGACTTAGCTCCTCTGTCCGAGCAGGCAGCTATGTTAAATGAATTATTCCCGGATGCTAAAAATGTCGGACTGCTTTACTGCTCCGCAGAAGCAAACTCACAGTATCAGATTGATGTTATCAAAGAAGAATTAGAAAAATTAAATTACACCTGTACTGCATATTCTTTCGTTGATTCCAACGATATTGCAAGTGTTGTCCAGAGTGCTGTAAATGATAACGATGTTCTTTACGTTCCTACCGACAACACTGCAGCTTCCAATACAGAAGTTATCAATAACATTGCAGGGGAAGCCGGTGTTCCAATTATTGCAGGTGAAGCCGGTATCTGCAAAGGATGTGGTGTTGCTACCTTATCCATCAGCTACTATGACCTTGGATATCAGACAGGTAAAATGGCATACGAAATCTTAGTAAATGGTGCAGACCCATCCACTATGGAAGTTGAATTTGCTCCAGCAGTTACCAAACAGTACAACCCTGACATCTGTGAGAAGCTTGGCATCACTGTCCCAGACGATTACAAAGCTTTAGACATGTCTGAGTAATTTTTACTTTTGAATTATTTATTTAGAAACCGGAGGAACTTATTGTGGAATTGCAAATTGCTGATTTATTAAACGCTATGCCCGGTGCTGTAGCCCAGGGATTAATCTGGGGTATTATGGCAATCGGTGTATACATCACTTTTAAAATACAGGATGTGGCAGACTTAACCGTGGATGGAACCATGAGTCTTGGCGGTGCTGTCTGTGTTACTCTGATTGCTTCTGGACAGAATATCTGGGTAGCAATCCTTGCCGCTACCATATCCGGTATGCTGGCAGGATTAATTACCGGAATCTTCCATACAAAAATGGGAATCCCGGTAATCCTTGCAGGTATTTTAACCCAGCTTGGATTATACTCCATTAACTTAAAGATTCTTGGCGGCAAATCCAACCAGGCAATCAGCGCTGACAAATACGATTTAATTGTATCTTTACGATATGTAAAAAATGTGGCTTTTTATAAAAACACCATATTTATCGTTGCTATCTTTGTCATCGCCATTATAGCTATCCTGTACTGGTTCTTCGGAACTGCAAGAGGCTGTTCTATCCGTGCTACCGGATGCAACCCGAATATGAGCCGTGCCCAGGGTATCAACACAAATTTCAATACCGTAATCGGTTTAATGATTTCCAACGGTCTTGTTGGTCTTGCCAGTGCTCTTTACTCACAGTATCAGGGATTTGCTGATGTCAATGCAGGACGTGGTGCTATCGTAATCGGTCTTGCTGCCGTTATTATCGGTACTGTATTGTTCGAAAAGATTTTCCACAACTTTGCGTTGAAGCTTTTATCTGTCGCTATCGGTGCTGTTATTTACTACGCTGTACTTCAGATTGTTATCTGGCTTGGTCTTGATACTAACTACTTAAAGCTGTTATCTGCGCTTGTGGTTGCTTTCTTCCTTGCAGTTCCTTACTGGAAGAAGAAATATTTTACAAAACCAGTAAAGAAAGGAGCCAAAACCAATGCTTAAAGTTGATCATATTTACAAAACATTTAATCCGGGAACCATTAACGAAAAAACCGCTCTTAACGGCACTACCCTTACTTTAAACGAAGGTGATTTCGTTACTGTCATCGGTGGAAATGGTGCCGGAAAATCCACTTTATTAAATGCCATTGCAGGAGTCTTTCTTGTAGATGAAGGTTCCATTTCTATTGATGACGTAGATGTTACAAGAATGTCCGAGCACAGACGTGCCAGTTTCTTAGGACGCGTATTCCAGGATCCTATGATGGGAACTGCTGCTACCATGGGAATCGATGAGAATCTTGCCCTCGCTGCCCGTCGTGGCAAAAGCAGAGGTCTTGGAAGCGGTATTACCAAGGCAGAAAGAGCACATTACAAAGAATTGTTAAAAGAGCTGGATTTAGGACTTGAGAACCGTCTTACCTCTAAAGTCGGACTGCTTTCCGGTGGTCAGCGTCAGGCACTGACTCTTCTTATGGCTACTTTAAACCGTCCAAAACTGCTTCTCTTAGATGAGCACACCGCTGCTTTGGATCCAAAGACTGCTGCAAAGGTTCTTACTCTTTCGGATAAAATAGTTGCAGAGCAGAACCTTACCACTCTGATGGTAACACACAACATGCGTGATGCAATTGTTCATGGCAACCGTCTGATTATGATGAATGAAGGTCAGGTTATCTTAGATATTTCCGGAGAAGAGAAAAAGAATCTTACCGTAGAAGATTTATTAGAGAAATTTGAAGAAATCAGTGGCGAAGAATTTGCCAATGACAAAGCTTTATTATCCAAGTAATTGGTATCTGCCGGTTTTTAAACGAAAATTGACAAATGATTTGCTTTGCAAGTTGTCAGACACGCAAAAACCAGCCGGAATTCTGCAAAATACAGCATTTCGGCTGGTTTTTCTTTCCAGGCACCCGTAAGAAGCGGTCGGAGGAAGGTTCTACATGTCTGTACAGTCAACCACCTCTACACATTTTCTTCCAGTCTTGCCCGCAGACCGCTGTATCTGGTCTGTTCTGTAATATTCTGTTCCATCTCATAGAAGCACATTTCATTTCCCACAAGTGTTACACACTTTCTTGCACGGGTTACCGCTGTATACAAAAGGTTCCTGTTCATTAGCATTCTCGGTCCCCCAAGAAGCGGAATTACAACTGCCGGATATTCACTACCCTGGGATTTATGTATTGTAATGGCATATGCCAGTTCCAGTTCCTCTAATATTTTAAAGGAGTACTCTACCACCTTGTCTTCATCATAGACCACGGTCATTGTCTCTTTATAATCATTGATTTCACGGATAATTCCCGTATCCCCATTAAACACACCGGTTCCACGGTCAATGGCAAATCCATATTTACTCAAGACCTCCCACTCCAGCTGATAATTATTTTTTATCTGCATGACCTTGTCCCCTTCGCGGAACACTTTATCGCCATACTCTTTTTCTTTCTTATCCGGAGCGGGAGGATTTAAGTATCGCTGCAGGATGGCATTCAATCGTTCTACGCCCAGATTTCCTTTTTTCATCGGAGTCAGCACCTGTATATCATAAGGCTGTGCATTTACAAATTTAGGCAGTTTCTGCATAATCAGCTGCAGTACCACATTGATAATCACATCTGCATCATATCGTTTCAGGAAAAAGAAATCCATGCTCTTGTTATCTAACACTACTTCTTCTCCCCGGTTGATTTTATGGGCATTGACAATAATATCACTCTGGGATGCCTGTCGGAAAATCTTGGTAAGCTGTACCACATGGAACTGTCCGCTGTCGATAATATCCTTTAATACGCTTCCCGGTCCTACGCTCGGAAGCTGGTTTACGTCTCCTACCAGAATCAGTCTTGTTCCGGCTACCATTGCCTTCAGAAGGGACTGCATCAGGCTGATATCCACCATAGAGATCTCATCGATAATTACAACATCCGTTTCCAGTGGATTACTTTCATTTCGTTCGAATCCTACCGCTCCTTCCATTCCACCGTTTAATTCCAGCATCCGGTGTATGGTTTTAGCTTCATATCCGGTCATTTCGCTCATTCGCTTTGCAGCTCTTCCGGTAGGTGCTGCCAGGAAAATGTCCAGGCCTTCCAGTTCAAAATATTTGATAATACTGTTAATTGTCGTCGTCTTCCCAGTTCCGGGTCCACCGGTGATTACCAAAAGTCCGTTTCTTACTGCCTCCGAAACAGCCTCTTTCTGGTGTTCATCCAGTTCCATGCCGGTCTGCTTCTCAATCTTATGAATTCGCTGGATAATCTCTGCATCTGACACATCATAGGCAATATCCAGATTCTTAAGCATCATGGCTGTATTTACTTCCGTATAATAGAGTGGTGCACCATAAATCTGAACCTGTTCGCCCTCCTGTTTCATAATGATTTTCCGCTCTATCAACAAATCCATATACTGCTTTTCGATTGCTTCTTCTGCTACACCCAGAAGCTCTCCTGCACGCTTTGTCAGTTCTTCCTCCGGCAGAAAGGTATGTCCCTCTCCGGATGCCTGCAAAAGTGTATACAATATACCGCTTCGGATTCGAAAATCAGAATCTGTATGAATACCAACTTTCTTAGCAATTTCATCTGCAATCCGAAATCCCACGCCACTGATATCATCCGCCAGACGATATGGATTCTCCTGAATGATGCCGTATACTTCCTGTCCGTATTCTTTATAGATTTTCACCGCAAGATTCAGTGTAATGCCATACTGCTGCAAAAATATCATTGCCTGACGCAGATCTCGTTTTTCAGAGACCTGGTCTGATATTTCCATTGCTTTCCGTTCACTGATTCCTTTCACTTCCGCTAACCGCTCCGGTTCTTCTTCGATAATCCGGAAGGTATCGCCTTTAAATCTTCTTACAATTCTTGCTGCAAGTGCCGCACCAATCCCTTTAATTGCTCCGGAGCCAAGATAACGCTCAATGGACAGTTCATCGGTTGGTTCTTTCTCCACATAGCTTTCAGCTTTAAACTGCTTTCCATAGGTCGGATGTGCCGTATATTCACCGGTCACTTCGATATTCTCTCCCTCACTGATTCCCGAAAAGATTCCCACGCAGGTAATCTCTTCTTCTTCGCAAACCAGCACCAGTACCGTATAGCCATTGTCAGCATTTCGATATATGATATGATCTACATAACCGGTTATCGTCTCCATCGTCTTTCCTTTCCAATAGAACAAAGAATGTGCCTGTGGTGGTCGCTTGCGACATCTACCTTATACGCCGCAG
>ERZ824480.1739-NODE-1739-length-18103-cov-55.219082_pt1 | contig 18103 bp, 20 predicted proteins | sample MGYA00519861_ERZ824480 | MGnify/ENA primary metagenome ERZ824480 (study PRJEB31778, sample SAMEA3449152) | human gut metagenome | biome: human gut; feature: human-associated habitat; material: faeces | place: United Kingdom | collected 2010/2012 ... | reverse complement strand
CTAAATACGGAACTTACCTTTGTCAATGCTTCATATTGAGTTCTGGAAAACTTACTTTAAAAGAAAATGAATTTTGAAAAGTAATTTATATATGGATATAGTAGCAATAGAAAGGTTTTCCTTCGATTCTTTTAGAAAGAAGCTGGAACAGATTGTATCATGGGCAGATAATACTTCTTTATCTCCCTCTGATATGCGTATTGAGAAAGAATGGATAGAGGGTAGGACATTGGCAGCTTCCTTAAATATTCCTTTACGAACATTACAGTCTTTACGTGAGAGTGGCAAACTTTCTTTTTCGACTGTTGGCAAGAAGGTATATTATAAGGTTGCCGAAGTACAAAAACTATTGGATTCAGGTAGAATAAAAGTAACCACTAAAGAATAATTGCTTATGGATTTATACACGAATGAGGATAGCCAAGAATTATTGCAATCGTTAGATAGGGTTTTACCTTATATAGAATATGTATTGAAGAATAATAAGCCCATGTTTGATGGTGAACGGTATCTGACAAGCGAAGAACTTTGTTCTATTCTCAAAATCAGCCGTAGAACTTTGCAGTATTATCGGGATGATGGCATTTTCCCTTTTATTCAACTTCCGGGCAAAGTGCTGTTCCGTGAATCGGATATTAGGAAAGTATTGGAAGATAGGTTTCGCTCTGCCTATAATATAGAAGATTATTCTCTTTAGTTTTTAATAGGATGAATATAGAAAAACGGCTACCGTCCTAATGGATTAGGTAGCCGTTTTCATCTTTAGGTGGTTTTAGTAGAGAAGCTCTCCCGCACATTCTGCATATCTCGAAGAATACTTTGGTCTAATACTTTTGCGTATCGCTGCGTCATTTTTGTATTGGTATGACCGAGCATTTTTGCTACATTTTCCAATGATACATTGTTAGCTAAAGCGACAATGGTAGAAAATGTATGTCGTCCGGTATGTGTGGTTAGATTCTTCTTGATACCGCATAAATCAGCAATTTCTTTCAGGTAACTGTTTAGCTTTTGGTTGCATGGAACAGGCAACAATGTTCCTTTCTTTTTCGCCAGTGGATTCCCTTCGTATTTCTCCAATATGGCTAAAGGTATATCCAAAAGAGGAATGTTGCACATAACTTGCGTTTTCTGTCTTGCTTTCCTAATCCATAAATTCCCCTGATTATCAGATACAAGATGTTCTGCTTTTAATTCAGATACATCTATGAAAGCTAACCCCGTGAAGCATTGGAATAGAAAAATATCACGCACTAAATCCAATCGAGGAACATCAAAAACTTTGTTTTGCATAGTTTCTAATTCTTCTTTGGTTAGAAACTCTTTGTGTACTTCCTGCTCGTGGAAACGGATATTGATAAACGGGTCTTTCTCCATCCAATCATTAGCCAATGCCATGTTGGTGATTTTCTTCACTACTTTCATATAACGGATTACCGTATTTTCTTGCAAGTCTTTTTGAGCTTTCAGGAAGTGAATATAATCTTGAATGATGGCATGACTTATTTCTTTCATGGGAATATCCTTTAGATGGTACTTTTTCAAAGCCATCTCTTTGAAATACCGTAAACAAGTATCAAATCGGGAGATAGTTACTTTGGCATAATCCTTGCCAATCAGTTCACGGCATTTGTCGTTATGCTCTTGAAAAATTTCAAAGAACATCATGTGCTTTTCATTCAGCCCAAGAAATCTACGTTTTACTTCCATCGGATTGATAAATTTTCCTGCATCTTCCATTTCCCTATGAATGTCTAACAATCGAAGTTTAACTGATTCGAGATAACGGTTAATCTCCATTGATGTAGCATCCTTACCGGTACAGCGTTCTTTCGCTTGATTCCATTGTGTAGGCATTACATCCCGTTTGAGTTGTAATTCGGTGAGTTGCCCCTCAATTGTAATGCGCAACATGATGGGCGTTTCACCTGATTTCTTTAATTTGGTCTTCCTAATAAAGAAAAGCACATTAAAAGTCTGTCGTTTCATACTCTAAAAATTAATGTTTAAAGTTACTGAATCGTGCAGAATAGCAAGAATTAAACAATAAGACAATCAGTGACTTATGATACAATTCGTGGTCAATTTTTTCGAGACCCAAATTGGTCACGATTTAGACCAACGGAACTGCATAATTTTGCTAAAAATGTGGGAGTTTTAGGAAAAAGAAAATCCCTGAAATGTTTAGTTTTCAGGGATTTACCAAATTTGAAGTCTTTTAAAAGTGGTGCCACCAGGAATCGAACCGGGGACACAAGGATTTTCAGTCCTTTGCTCTTCTTCGGCATTAAAAGCCTCGCCTAAAGGCTCGACTTTTAATGCAACCAACTGAGCTATTGCACCTTAACAGTTACTTGCTTTTTATCGTATTTCTTCTGTCTTTTGCTTTGGTTTACATCATGGTTTACACAATGATTAAACTCTCAAAGAAAACTAAGATAGATTCAACAATAAATTAATAATCTCTTTGCAGCATTGAACTGCATCACAAAGTTAGTCAATATTGCGCTGTTATGCAATGAATCTTTCTTATAGTTTTGCTTTTGACCATCAGTTTTTTATATATCTAATGATATGGTATATAATAGTATAGTGTAGCTTTCTCTTTACTTAGAAAGTATTCATATACTGTATTTCCATTATATAATAGAGTAGCGGTAGTAAAATCAGTAGTGGGTATATAAAGCTATATCTTCTTAAAAGTCTACCTGCTGAAAATCTGTTCCTATTACTTGGTATTCTCTGTAATCATGAATACAGTTGTATATGTGAAACTCAAAATTTTATAGCTATGAAAAATTAGATAAGAAAAGATGCAAGGGTATGCCTTATACCCGATTACATGGAAACGCACACTATTACCACTTATAGATTAGCAAGTGATAAATTTCTCCGCACATATTTTCCTGAAAGTGCGTATGGACTTACCCCATCCATGAAGTTCAAAAGGAGAAAGCGTTAATAATTTGTTCAGAACTGAAAAAGCCAACTTATCCGTAATTGGGTAGGTTGGCTTTTTGCTTATTAATAAATGATGTTTATACTTCTATTCGTTTTTGACTAAACACAAATTGTGAACTTTTTCACCTTTGACGTATGGAATCTTTTTCTCTATAATTGCTTCCACAATAACCGTTGCATCAAGCTGATTTAAATTTGAATCAAAATCTTGTGGATTCTGTAAGGCAAAAGAATAATCTTTCCCGTTATAGGTAAATTGTAATGTGTATTTGTTCATAGCAGGAATGTATTAGCGTTTGTTATAAATAAAAATAGTTATCTTAGCACCTTTTCCAATGCTGTCCCCTCCAATATATGCAATGTATTCATAATCATTCAATAAACGCCATGCAGTTTTGCATGTTTCTGGAACTTTATTATTGAATAATACTTCTTTATTGAAATTTTCATTTGTGATTGTTTTTCCTAAATGTTCACTTACTAAATAGAAGTATATTTCTTCTGTAAAAGGAAGAAAATTGAACGTACCTCTATATTGCCCACCATCATTAACTCGTATTATTCCTTCTATTTCATTAATCCAGAAATCAGAATATTCTATAGGGGTATTTCCACCTAATAAAAGTATAGCTCCCTTTGCATTGGGCAAATCTTCATCATCACTGCAAGAAGCAAAATTCACACACATTACTACGGCTAGTAAAGCCATTCCAATTAATCTAAATGTTTTCATTATTAAATAATCTTTGTATGCTTCCCAGTTTCCAGACAGAAGCGAATAAAAATAAGGCGTGGAAACTATTGAATATTACTATCATGAGGCTCTGGACTGCCTTTGTACGATAATAAACAATAGTCCACGCCAAACGATATATAGACTATCTAAAAGATAGATATATAACATTGACGTGGACGTTCTTGCCTACTATCCCGTACAAGTGAAATTGTCCAGATTTCATGATAGGATAATATTGCTAAACGTCCTTTTACTAATATGTCCTTTCAGTGCCTTAACGCATTAAGCCTACTGAAATTGCTGCAAAGTTAGCGAAAGGTTTTGAATAGCTAAAGATAAAACGCTGATAAATGCAGTTCTAAGTGTTCCAAAACATATCTGTAGTAAGTAATTAGGTGGTATCAGCTTCTTTTCTTTGTAATTGCATAAGCAGGTACTTTTTTTGAATGGGGACTATAAGAAGATTTCTTCCCGAAAAAAGTACCCGTAGATTCTACGGATTGAAAAATGAATATCTTCTATTATATATAAGGTATAAAGGTTTACAGTCTAACTAAGTAATCAGTAAAATCAATATCTAATCTGTATAGTTTCATAGCGGTATGAAAATTTGAAGTGGGTATATAAGACGATAATTTTTAAAACTCATACCTACTATCAGTTATAAACATTATAGCTGTTTTTCTGATATTGCAGATTAGTACGGCTGTTTATAACTTATAAATAATTCTGAAAAATCAACATACTATAAGCTACAAGCCGTATCATGCCTTTTTAAAAAGATAATTTTCTTACGCTTGCACCAGTGCGGAATTAACTACGTTATCGCAATCTGTTTGGCTTGGAATCATGTCCCATCAGATTTATATATATCCATTATTTACAGTTTCTCTTACATTGCAGTTTTTGAAAGTTACTGTATATTAGAGAACGGGACAAAATTCTCTATTTCTGAAAATGGTATGATAACAACAGAAATTTCAAACTTTGTCCCATTCCAATAAAAAAGTGTAACTAAGATTGCGCATAAATAAAGATGGATAAAATCAGTATCAGCAAAAAAGGATTGATAATACCAATCATTATCAGTAGTAGAACTACCAATGTACCCCATAAAATCAATTTTCCATCATCTTCCATATTGTAGTATTTTTAAGTTATTAGAAAGGTCTGTTCCCATATTTGTATTCCAATATGGAATTACACACCCTATCATAGAAGGAAAATCCACCACCGGAACAGAAGTAACTTTCATAAATGGCTGCAAATTCTCCTTTAATTCTTTCTTCTTTTGATAACTGATTATCAAATTTATCCAACCAGTATTTTAAGGCTTGTATCACTTTGATATAGCGTAGGTTATTATCCACATAACCCAATCTGTTTTCCAAGTCTTTAATGTGCTGTATTACATTATCTATCTGTTTATCCATAGTTTTATAAAAAATAAGAAAGGACACCTAAATGAATAGATGTCCTCTCATTAGTTAGTCAATAAACCATTTGTAATGCTCATCCCCATGCAAGGCTGCATTAATTCCAACTGCCATTTCAGTAGCATTTAAAGAGCGGTCTAAGAATGAATCAATATAGCTACTCTTATTTGCACCCGTTAATAGGTTGTAGAACTTCCACATATTCAAGTCATTTCCAAAGCTGCCAAAGTTCTCATCATTAATGTAGGCTTTTGCAACACTGTTTATTTGTGTGTCAGTTAATAACATTCTTGGCAGTCTCTTTTGGTAGCCATTAGGTAAACATTGATAAAGTCTCATTTTACCCAATATTTGTGCAAATTGGTGTTCACTCATTGAAGTATTGCCCAACTGTTGCATCAGATACAGATGTTTGGCAGGATTGTAGTTGTTGAACAGTTCCAAGGCAGAACGGTAAAGTTCACTTGTATTGCTCACTCTTAAATCATCCTTGTAACCATCTGTAAAGATGCACATATTGCAGCATACTTGGTTCTTAAAGCCAATAGCCAATCTAAACAACTCTGGAACTTTCTTTGAATATAGGTTCATTTGGTTATAGGCTCTAACCCCCACTATTGAAAGGTTCAGTTTGTTACCCTCAACCGTTTCATAGATTGTAGGAATGTCAATACTAAAAGCTGCCCTCTCATAGTAGATTGTTTTGTCTGATTCCAATAACTGATTGGCTGGCTTATGGATTGCATCAGGCGTGCGACCCTTAATAACATGAGAGACACGAATATCGGGCGTTCCAATAGTCTCACCATTGTAGTAGGAGTTTGCAGCTTCCCAAACTGTTTCAATAAATGCAGCATGGTTTACTGTAAGCTCATTGTCTTTGGCAAAAACGGGAGTAATGCAGTCATTCTTCAAATGATTCAAGGTAACTTCTTGGGTGTTTGCCTCTATGAAGTGATTTACCCTTTTAGGCGTTGCAGTTTCTTCAATAATGGTTGCTTCTTCTGCAAACTCACCTAAATTCATTCTCTCTCTGTTCTCTGTTGGCATGATAACTAAATTTCTCATATTGATAAAAGTTTAAATGATTAATAATTCTTTTTTATATCAATATACAGAGGGGGACTAAGGGGGTAGTACACTGTAAGGGCAGACACTCTTATATATTTAAGGTTACTGATTGAATGGGGAGGGGGGGGGTCTGTATAAAGTACCTTATAATATTTGCTCTCTTGACTTTTAGCTAAACTGCATATAGGTGATTCTTTAGTCTGGTAGTCTTTTTAATGTCATTAGCTGTATGTGGCATATTATAAAGTAGGTGCTATATAACTCTTCCTAACGTGGAAATATTCGGAAAATCGGAATTGGGGAAAATGTACGGTTGTGGTTCTGCGCCAAAATAAAAGCCGCAAGGGTCACTTACGGCTTGGCGATATATTAAACAACGTAACCTCTTTCAAGGTCTTCATCGGTAATTATTTCGGGATATACATTTTTGATTATAGCTAATTGGCTTTCAGAAGTTTTCAGAAATATATCCTCTCTAAGCAGGTGTATTCCTTTCTTATTTCTCTTTACATAGCCTTTCTCTTCGGCTTCATTAATGTATTTCGATACTGTTCCTTTGGCTAAGCCAAGTTCTTCCGCTAATCTGTTTTGGCTGTAAAGAGTAGTGTTAGTTCCGTTCAAGCATTTGCATTTCAGCAGGATAAGAAAGCCTTTCAGTTCCTTGCTTATCGGTTCGTCATATAGCTTATTAGTTATGAGAACATAATGTTCTGTATCTAATTGGTAACTGCATCTGTTAAATTTTCCATATTGTCCGTAAATATCGGACTTGTCTATGCTTATCAATCCGAGGGATTCAAACTTGTGCAGCCATTCCCTTATCTGGTCTGTCTTTTTAATTCCGTAGATATTAGTCAAGTTATCTTGTTTGATATATGATTCCATCGTATAGCAATCGGAACATAGAGCCAAGCAATAGAACAGATATGTTTCCAGCAGACTAAGTTTTCCTGCGATATTAGATGTTATCTTTCTGTATGAGGTCATTAGCAACCGATTTATTATAGTTAGTAAAATAAATATCTCCTTTCCTTACCAATCTTCTGTAATGGTGGTTTCCGAAGTAGCTTTTCGCTTCTTTCTGATTCGTGAATGTCTTTTTTGTAGGTAAATAGATAATCATAGTTATTAAATATAAGATTTTGAGAATTAACCAATCTGTCCCGATTTGAAAAATCGGGTAGGTAGGTGTTTATATATTAGGTATTTATAAGCGACCCACCTAAGATGAACACTCCGCACCCCCAAAATGAACACTGTCTTTTTGAGAATTAGAATCTGATTTTGAGGATGGTATTTTTTTGAGGTTGGATTTGTGGATTTTCAGATATGCTATCTTACTTATAGCATTAAAAAGTTCCAAGTAAAATCGGTGCAATCATCAGTCAGTGAGAAAACAATCCGTTTTTGGCGATTATAGGAGAGATACGGTTTGCATCTGTCCTATAATCTTGTATAAATGAGAGATGGCTTTCTGTATATGCAGGTGCAGGTACTTTTTTTTAGCAGGGTATATATAGGAATTTCTTCATAAAAAAGGTACTCGCCTATATGCCTTTCCGCATGGTCAGTTGATAACCTTTTGTATTTTTCCGTTTCTTTTCCACCGCATGAAAAAAATCAAGAATAGTATGTGATGTTACCGCTTTCTTTGGCTCAATGCCGAACAGATTGAATATTCTGTTGATTTCTTCCTTTATGAATTTTCGGGAATACCATTTGCCCGCTTCAAAAGAGTTGTATATCATCAGTGAGACTTCTGTTCCCGTAATTTTGGTATGGTAGTCTGCAATAATCATTGCTTCCTTGATTTTCTTGCGGTTGTATTTCAAATGTTCTATTTTGTCTTTTCCAATTTTATCGTATGCTTCCACAATAAAACTGTCCGCTTTCTCCAAGTCCCTTTTGAACTGGTATTCCATTTCCGTTTGGCACTCACCAAGCAATTCAAGCTGTTGCACCATTATTTTGCGTTTCTCTTTAATTGAGATTGATTTATTGGTACGCTGCAATTTTTCATAATCACCGAGCTTATAATCCAAGAAACTATAATGATTGATTGTAAAAGCGTCGCAATTCTTGTATGCTTCATACAGATTATCGGGACAATTATAATATCCTTTCACCAATTCAGTATTGATGTAGTTGTCTATCTTGAAATATCTGGTTCTTCCTTTCTCGTCCAGCATCTCCGCATAGGGCAGACTGACAAGAACAGCACTGTATGCGTCTTTTGCGGAAACGGTGGTCGCATAGTCGTAATGGTTCTGTAACATATCGTACACGTCTTTCCAACATGAGATGCGTCCTTTCAGTTCCTCCTTGCTTCTCACCATGAAATTGCGGTTGGTATTACTGATATGGTGAATGGAGGACACACCGTTTCTGAATCTTCCCACGCATTGAATCGTGTCCGTATTCGGGTCGAATGCGGTATAGTCCGCAAAATAACAGTCTGTCAGTAATAATATGGTAGGCTTTTCTTCAAGTTCAATATCCACCGCATTATAAAAACGTGAGGTGAGCCAGTTGTAACGCTTCATTATGTCCTTGTCCCATATATCGGAAACATTGTCAAACTTCAAGCCTTTCAACTTTTCCACACTCTTTTCGGAACAGAATACTGCGGATTCGTCCAACAAGCCAAGTTGCTGCATCAGTGAATGGATGGTGTCTGTAGAATTACAGAATATGAAGCAATTGCCTTTCAGACCTGCGAACACTTCTTTTACTGCCTGCAACAGATTGTTGGTAGCATGGAGATTAATGTCTTTTACATAGTCGAATGTGGGCTTGATGGTAATGGTCTGAAATTTCTGCTGTTCAAAACGTGGGTCTGTAAACTCTATGGGAGTGGCAGACACCAATGCCTTGTTTTCACATTCAAAAAACAAGTCCATAGGCAGGGCTATGTCGGGACGGAAACCTGAATCTTTGACTATCTTATGGCACTCATCGAATAATAGAAAGCTGTTATAGCGTATATCCATATCCATTTCTTCAAACGCTTCCTGCACCTTGTGGAAACTTTCGGGAGTAGTTAGAATCTTAAAATGTTTGTTCTGTTTAATGCTTCGTTCTATATATGCCATTATATTGTCAGCATATACACCTTCATAAACTCCGAACAAGTTGTCGTCTTTGTGTTTCGGGTCTTTGCATTTTCCACTGATAACAGGCTTATTCGGTTCGATAATGATTGAATTGCGGTTTGCTTTCAATTCTCCATAAGTAGCACCAAGTCCCGTAAGTTTCTTATATAATATGGTGTTGGTGGGTATCATAGGTAACACTTCCGTTAAGTACTGTATTGTACCGTCTGCTTTTTTGCTGATTCTTATATCTTTATTTTTCATTGTCTTATAGGATTAAAAAAAGAGGGAATATCTCATCCCTCTTTCATTAGTTAGTAATTGAGGATTTATACAGTCTGTTTGTTTTCACGTAAATAACTCAATGTTTCTTCCGTTCGTTTGATTCTGAACATTATCTTTCCTTTGAAGCAAGGAAGAATCGCACTGATATAGTCGGGATGTTCTCTGAACAATGGAACATATTGGATTGTCTTACCTGCGTCAATCATTGCTTTCAGTATTCCAAGCTGGAAGTCCTCGTTCTCATTCAACGTGTCCGCTACTTTCGGGTTTGTATCGAAGTCTGCCTCTTTACCTTTGAACAAGTAGTCCAATAAACCTTGATAGGATGCGCTTTTCAGTTGGTATTTGAATCCTGCCACGTGAGCGGATTCTATCCATGCACAAGGTATATTGTCTTTGCCACCGTAGAACTTCACTGTCAGTTGTTCCTTACGCTTCATCATTTCCTGCAAGGTGTTGTATGCGCCTTGGTTATCATACTCTTTTACTGCACTTTCAGCATTAATGGAATAATTAAAATTAGCCATAAAAATTAATACTTTAAATATAAAACATGTTGATTAATGCAATCATTGACTTTGGCGCCTTACTGTCTTTGATTGTTGTTTTCAAAATTCAGAGATTTGTTTACTTGGTTATCGGTAATGACCTTAATTCTCCCTTACTATTCTTCGGAGTGAACTTCCTTAATATGCTGAATGGAATGAATCATTTCCGTTTAACTTTTCAATGTCCTCTCGTCCTTTTGATGATGCAAAATTAGGCAGGAATTTAGGGGTGGCAAAGGAATCTACCGAATGCCCATGTGTGTAGAAAACGTGCCCATTCCAGTACGCAAAAAAAATGCGTACCGAAAAGAATAAGCCTTTCAGTACGCATTTCTGCTATTGTTTTTATGTATGTCGTTTATGAAACTACCATGTAGTTATTAGCTATAACAGACGGAAATTTCTCGTTCTTGTATCTCCTAAGGAGATTGGATAACATTCTGTTCTTGTTGCCCTCCGAATCGTATTCTTCATTATATCTTTTGCCATCATAGCCCACTGTATAGATAAGCCTTGAAACAAGCATCATCTTGTCTTTAGATACCTTTACCCTTTTATTGGGTATGGTGGTAGCCTTTCTTCTTTCAATGAAGAACAGAAACATATCTGTGAATTTCCATTTCTTATAAGAGATGTCAAGACTGGACTTGTCCGTAAAGCTTATTTTTGACGATAAGTCATTTCTGATAAAGCCCTCCAAGCCTATGTCCTTTAATTGTTTAATCGTAGTTTCTCTATCTTTTCCACTATGTATAATATCGCTATATGTATTGACAAAATGCTGCAAGGCTGCTTGAATGATTCTGATTGTGTCCTCCCTTTCGACAACATAGCTTTTCTTGTTGTTCTTTTTTAAGGTGATACTGGTAGCTTCCAATAGGTTGGTGTGAAAATAGCTAAAGTCCTCCAATACTGACTTATTTAATGCAGGTGCGTTTGTGCCAATATCCTCTATAAAGTCATATACGAACAGAAGTAGATACCAAAACTTGCTAACGTCCAACTTATACGCTTCAATGGTATTCTGTAAGTCTTCATTAGTTAGAAACTTCTCTTTGAAAGAATCATCCAGCTTTCTGTATTCTCGTTTCTTGTATTCTTCCAAAGTTCCTTTGAAAGTTTTCATTTCTTGGGTTCTCTCGTATCTTTCTTCTACGGATAAGTTTCTTTCCGCATATCTGTTGGCGAATATGGCAGGCGCGGAAGATTCTATGGGTATCATTCCCGTATCTGTTTCCGCATAATCGGGTAGGAAGTGATTGGTTACTTCCCACACATATTCTAAAAGTGGTTCATTTAGACATTTGTAGCTTTCATGCCAAGCCACTTTCAAATCGGGTAGTTCTTCTATTTGATACATAATACATTCATATTAGTTATACTGCAAAATAAAAGAAAAGTCTGCAATCTTTGCCGGATTACAGACTTCTTTTTGTTATAGTAGGTTCTTCATTGCATTGTTTATCTGCTCATTATCGAAACTGTCTAAGTAAACTTGTGTCACTCGTTCCGAACTGTGTCCCATAATCTGCCCTATGATAGCGGTTGATATACCTGCTTTCTTCATAATGGTAGCTTGGCTGTGGCGCGCAACGTATGTGGTGATTGGAATAGATATGCCCAATTCTTCGCCAATCTGTTTTAAGCGTTTATTTACTTTGGTGATAACTTTATGCAGTCTGTTGGCTTTCTCTTGTTCCGTTGTATGTCTATTAGAAAATATCGGGAACAGATAAGGGTTGTTCTTGCTGTGATACTTCTTGATAAGTTCAACCGCTTGCGGAACTAATGGTAGTTTGATGAGCTTACCCGTTTTGCTTCTTTTATAGACAAGTCTGTTGTCTATGATGTTCTTCTGTGTGAGATTGGCTATATCCACAAAGTTAATGCCACCCATGTAATAGGTGAAAGCAAACAAGTCTATGGGTAGGCGCATAAACCTGTTGTCTGTCTGATATTGCAACACTCTGTTTATGTCCTCTTTGCTTAACGCTCTTTTGGCTGTTTCTTGATTCAACTTAGATACTTTGTATTTCTTGAAAGGGTAGTGTTCCGCTTTTACCATATCTTCTTGTATGGCATAATTATAGATGGTGCGCAATGTTCTGAATCGTATGCCGATGGTATTTTCCGCAAGTCCGTTGTTTCTAAGCCATGTCTCGTATTTTTTTAGCCAAGCAACATCTATATCTGTGAAATGAATATTCAGATGTTTATTGTACTTGATGAGTGAATTGTACACTTGTTTAACGGAAAGCATATATCCACGTCTGTTTTCTTCTTGAAGAAGTCGGAGATACTCATTAAATGCTTCTTTTACCGTTTTCGGTTTAACTGAATTAGAAACTTGCTCATTCAAGGTATTGGCTGTAAATAACTTATCTTCTGATTTCAGTTTAACTATTTCCGTTTCGTATTCTTTTTTCTTGTTAGCTATGAGTATGTTAATATACTCTTTATTAGGACAATTCGATTTTGGAATGTTCTTTTCAAAGTTCCAATGCTCCGCTCTTACGGACACACCTAAACTTTTGTACTTTCGTTTACCATCCATGCAGACACAAATCATAAGAGGATGTTCACCATTACCAAGAGTTTTTGATTTGTAACACAATACATTAACCGTTATAGCCATTTCTTTTTTCGGTTTACATCTTGGTTTACATGAGAGCTGAAAATCATTGAAAAGCCACCGAAAAAGACACAAAAGGATATAAAAAAAACAGCTACTTTAATTAGTAACTGCTTGATAATTAATCTTTTAAAAGTGGTGCCACCAGGAATCGAACCGGGGACACAAGGATTTTCAGTCCTTTGCTCTACCAACTGAGCTATGGCACCATGTTTATCTCTTTTGCGGTTGCAAAGGTAGTGAAACTTTTGGACTATGCAATAGCTTTCATAATAAAAAACGCTGATAATTGGCTATATGGCTAATTATCAGCGTTTATGATTTGAGAAAAAATACTGAAAAAGTTTTATAGTTATGCTTTTTCCGCTTCTTCTTCCTTCAAAGGATTCCATCCTTGTGCTTTGAGTTCAAACTCTTGACCGTCACGGGTAATTAGGGCGCAGCCTAATTCCGGTTTGGTGATATGGCCAATCAGCTTGACGCCTTCCATTTCGGCAACCTTTTCATGGTCGGCAATGGGGACGGTGAACAATAACTCATAATCCTCGCCTCCGTTCAGTGCACAAGTGCTCAGGTTCATATTGAATTCTTCTGCCATTACAGCCGTCTGATAGTCGATAGGAATATGTTCTTCGTAAACTCGGCAACCCACTTTGCTTTGGGTACAGATATGCAGTAATTCCGAAGAAAGTCCGTCCGATATATCCATCATGGAGGTGGGTTGTATACCTTCTTCTGCCAGTTTCTGAATGATGTCACGGCGTGCTTCGGGCTTCAGTTGACGTTCCAGAAGATACTCCTTCCCCGAGAAGTCCGGTTGCAAGTCTTTGTCACCTCCTTTGAGCACCGCCTTTTCGCGTTCCAAAAGCTGTAGTCCCATGTAGGCGGCACCCAAGTCGCCGCTGACGCAAATCAGGTCGGTTTCGCGGGCACCATTGCGGTAGACCACTTTTCCTTTCTCACCCTCGCCTATGCAGGTGATGCTGATGGTAAGCCCAGTATAGGAAGCGGAGGTGTCTCCTCCCACGATGTCAACATCATATTCTTCGCAAGCCAAACGGATGCCGGCATAGAGTTCCTCCATGTCTTCTATACTGAAACGCTTGGATATGCCCAAGGAAACGGTAATCTGCTTCGGTGTGCCGTTCATGGCATAGATATCGGAGAAATTGACTACGGCCGATTTATACCCCAAATGCTTGAGCGGTACATACACAAGGTCGAAATGGACACCTTCCATCAGCAAGTCGGTAGTAACGAGCACTTCCTTTTCGGCCGGGTAGGAGAGGACGGCGGCATCATCTCCGACACCATATCGGCTCGACTCGTTCTTTAGTTCAATGCCTTCGGTGAGGTGTCGGATGAGGCCGAATTCACCGAGGGTAGCTATTTCTGTTCTCATGCTTTCTTATGCTCTATTAATCAATTCACGCATAATCTCTGTCATTCTCGGTTGCGCCTCGTCCGCAGCTTTCTGCACTTCTTCGTGAGAGACTTCTACGATTTTACCTTCTACCCCCAAGTCTGTAATGACAGATACGCCGAACACTTTGATTCCGCAATGATTTGCCACGATGACTTCCGGCACGGTGGACATGCCCACTGCATCGGCACCCAGAATATGGAACATCTTGTATTCCGCAGGTGTTTCGAATGTGGGACCTTGCGTACCGATATAGACACCGTGCTGAACCTTGATGCCCTTTTCTGCCGCAATGGCGTCGGCCTTACGAATCAGCTCTTTGTCATAAGCTTCGCTCATATCCGGGAAGCGAGGACCGTAAGGTATGTTTTTGCCACGCAATGGATGTTCGGGGAAGTAGTTTATATGGTCGGTGATAATCATCAGGTCACCGATCGCAAAATCCGGATTTGTGCCGCCACTGGCATTGGAAACGAATAAGGTCTTGATACCCAGTTCGCGCATTACACGTACCGGGAAGGTTACTTCCTTCATGGAATAGCCCTCGTAAAAATGGAAACGTCCCTGCATCGCCATGATGTCTTTATGGCCCAGTTTGCCGAAGATAAGTTTTCCGCTGTGTCCCTCTACGGTAGAGACGGGGAAATTGGGGATTTCTTCGTACCTTATCTCATACTTTTCAGTGATTTCACCGGCAAGACTGCCGAGTCCGGTACCGAGGATGATTGCTGTCTCAGGCTGGGTGTGCATCTTTCCCTTCAGAAAGGCTGCTGTTTCTTGAATGCGCTCTAACATAGCCAATAATGTTTTGGTTAAATATATATTGTTGATTTTGTAAAATTTCTATTTCTATCGGCAGCACGTAGATGTACGGCTTTAGTGTTTCGTCCAGTGCGGGATGGAGTTTCAGCCTTGCCGCATCTTTCTCCGTGGTGATTATCAGTCTTTTCCACTCTTCCAGGTGCAGGAATTGTTCCTTTATTTGCAATAAATCCTTGGGAGTAAAGTCATGATGGTCATCAAATGACAGCAATTTGACGTGCGGCGTGTAAGATTCCACTTCTTTCTGCAAGGGGGCGGGGGAGGCGATGCCTGTCACTAGCAGTACTTGCTCGTCTCCGGTGAGGGAGGAGAGCACTTTCCAGCTGTTCGTTTTCTCGGGAAATAGCGGGGTCAACATTCCATAGCGGAATCTGGAGAAATACAGTTGTTGGTATGGATAGAGGTGGAGCCGTTTGGCTATGATGTTGAAGTCTATCGGCTTGATGTCATCCGGACATTTGGTGACGATGACCATCTGTGCCCGGTTTTTACCGCTTGAAGGTTCGCGGAGTCTTCCGGCAGGGAGCAAGGCATCATCGCATAGTAACCGGTGAAAATCGGTTAGTAGAATGTTCAGTCCGGCTTTTACATGGCGATGTTGGAAGGCGTCGTCCAGGATGATGGCTTCTACAGTGGGATTTTCCAGTTTCAGCAGTTGCTCAATGCCGTGACAACGGTTTTCGTCTACCGCTACCCGTGCATTGGGGAATTTATTTTTAATTTGATACGGCTCGTCACCTATTTGCCGTACATTGCTCTTGTCATCGGCCAGTACATAGCCTCGGCTTTTACGCTTGTAACCCCGACTGAGGGTGGCTACATTCACTCCGTTTTTTTGTAATAGCTTTATCAGATATTCGGTATGTGGCGTCTTGCCAGTTCCGCCCACAGCAAGGTTGCCCACGCATATTACTGGAACGTCAAAACTCTTTGACCGGAGCCAGCCCCAGTCAAAGAGTTTATTTCGCAAGCATACCCCTATTCCATAAAGCCATGATAGGGGATATAGCCAATGATATATCTTGATAAAGTTTTCCTCCATTTATTGAATATTCAGTTCAAAGGGTACACGTGCTTGTATACGGTCACATTTGTCAAAATTCTCCAGGACGCTGAACTGCTGGTATATCTCGCCTATTGTGCCTTTCAGCATGCGTGCTTTGACGTAGTTACCCGGATTGGTGTTCATCAGGCTTTCAAAGAAACTTTCCTTTTTCGGATAGCTCATCACGGTATAGGCATCTACTCCGGCCTTTGCAATGGCAATGTCCAAAGCTTTGTCCAAACCACCCAATTCGTCGACCAGTCCTAGTTCCTTGGCTTTGCTTCCGGTCCATACACGACCTTGGGCAATTTTATCCAGGTCTTCCTTGCTGATGCCTCGGCCATCAGAGCAGCGGGTGAGGAAGAGGTCATATCCGTTGTTCACATACATTTGCATCAGCCCTTTTTCACCGTCATTCATCGGGCGTGTCAGCATGCCGAAGTCTGCGTATTTATTGGTTTTCACTACATCAAAATTTACCCCGATTTTATCAGTCAGCCCCTTTGCGTTGGGGAACATGCCGAAGATGCCGATAGAACCCGTCAGTGTGGTAGGCTCGGCCACGATGGTGTCTGCATTACAAGAAATGTAGTAACCTCCTGAAGCTGCATAGTCACCCATGGAAACAATGACTGGTTTCTCTTTCTTCAATTCGCTGACGGCATACCATATCTGTTCTGAACCATAGGCGCTTCCGCCCGGTGAGTTTACGCGTAATACTACAGCTTTTACATCTTCGTCATCTTTCAGCTTGCGCAGGTCTTTAATCACCTTTTTAGAGTCGATGCCTTCTTCGCTGGAGGCAGAAGATGAACCACCGTCAATTTCTCCATAGGCATAGTATACGGCAATCACATTTCCACTTTTGTCTTTGGGAACGTTCTTCTTTACGTTAATCATGTCCTGCAAACCAAGTACGGGCATGCGGTCGTCTTTGTCGATGCCTACCATCGCTTTCAGGTAGTTGCGCACATCATTCTTATATATTAATGTATCGACCAGTCCGCATTGCACACTTTCTTCTGCGGGATAGAACATCAACATGCGGTCGGCAATGGCGTTTAGTGAGTCTACAGATATTTTGCGTGATTCTGCAACATCATTGGTCACTTGTCCCCAGATGGAGGTCAGGTAAGCGTCGATTTGTTCACGGTTGGCAGGGCTCATTTCGGTAGAGATGAAAGGCTCTACAGCCGATTTGTAGGTACCTACTTTGAATATCTGCATTTCCACTCCGATTTTGGCCAGCAAATCCTTGAAGAACATGGGGGTAGCGGCCAAGCCCCTCCACTCGACCATACCTTGCGGGTTCAGCAACACCTTGTCGGCTACACTTGACAGATAATAAAGACCTTGGGAATAGCTGTCACCATAAGCTACGATGAATTTTCCCGATTCCTTGAAATCCTTCAATGCATTGCGTATTTCTTCGCGTGAAGCAAATCCTGCACCCAGCGAAGTTGCTTCTATATAGATACCTTTAATGTTGTCATTCTCTTTTGCTTTTTTGATAGAGGAGAGGACATCATCCAGGCCATAGGTCTTATAATTGTCTCCCATAAGGGCATCGAACGGATTGTCTTGGCTGCGTTCAGCCAGTGCGCCATTCAAATCCAGCATCATAATGGAGTTTTTGCGTACTTGCGTTTCTGATTCCGAAGATGATACCATGCTGAAAACCACCAGAATACTGATGAAAACTAAAACAACGACTGATACGATGATGCCGGTAATGGTGGCAAACGTAAATTTCAGAAAATCTTTCATTGCACTTTATTGTTTTTAGTATGCTAACTTTTAAAAGCTAACAAAGATAAATAATTAGGTTGATATTTACCCTATCTGTCGCTGAGTTTTTCGGTTTGTCACAGTATTGTGGGAGATTTCATTCTCTTTTCTTTTATCTTTGAAGTATTTCATTTCGTTCTTTATGGATAGTTAGTTTCTAAAATGCCAGATATAATTGCTATCTCTTTACTTTCTGAGTCTGTTTCTCTAAAAACTAATCTTTCCACAGCAATGTTCTTTTCTTACCACAGCTGTGGAAAGAAA
>ERZ824480.1738-NODE-1738-length-18107-cov-3.331708_pt1 | contig 18107 bp, 28 predicted proteins | sample MGYA00519861_ERZ824480 | MGnify/ENA primary metagenome ERZ824480 (study PRJEB31778, sample SAMEA3449152) | human gut metagenome | biome: human gut; feature: human-associated habitat; material: faeces | place: United Kingdom | collected 2010/2012 ... | reverse complement strand
ACCAATTCACTCAAATCCATTTCATTCAATTCTTCTCCTTTCAATCCTTTCAATATTCTCATTGAATGATTCAATACATTCACTATCATCAATTCCACTTCATTCTCTTTTCTATTCCACTTCACTTCTATCACTTCATCTCCTCTCTTCAATACTCCTCTCATGTCACCATTCTCAACATTCATTTTCAACATACTTTTCTTCGCTTCTTTCATAGCTATCTCGTGAAAGCATTGTTTCGCCTTTATTCTCTTCCATTTAGCATTACTCCATGAGAATGATTCTTTGTTGTTGATTGCTACTTGAGTATCATACATTTTTCATAACAAAACAATGAAAGTCTTGACTTATCTGATTCATATCGGGTAATGAATCAGATAAGTCAAGACTTTCATTCGCTAATGCAATCTGATTCTGAATATTAGATTGTGCTTCTTTGTAATATTCGTTCCCATCATATCATTCTTTTCTAAGGATCTCTGTAAGTAATGACACAACGAAAATATCAGTGAGGAAGGAATTGTGGATTCTTAATGCGCTCTCAATAATGCAGATCATTAAAGCATTATAACTACAATAACTCATTGCTATTCACTAACCATCTTCTTTAGTATCAGACAACCCAGAACGCTCCATCCGTACCTTAAGAGTATAGCACTCCACTGTCTGATATCTTGAAGTATTGGTATATCTTGTGTTAGAACCTGTAGATTTGTACTCTTGTAGTATGATAAGGATGACATCTAGAATCAGATTGTTTAGTATTTTTTAAGGTCACGTAAATGCCTATTGCTGTTAATTAATACTTCAGTGTCTATCAAACAAACAAGTCAAACTAATGAAATGAATCCCTTACCTACAAAAGAAGGGATTTGTTGAGCTAAGGCACAACCAACAAGTGTAAAGGTACTTCCAGACGTACCATAACATTTACGACTCCTTCCAAGCAACATAAGTTCGCTTACCGACAGTAATAATTGCCGAGATGTCTTCTCGGGTATTAATAACTGAGTATCTACAATGGCTACTCGTTCATTATTCATTCGAATTCGATTCACTGGAATGTATTGAGTGATATTCGTCTTTACAATCTGAGAATCTGTAGAAAGGAATAGTAACCCTTCTGTTCGTTGTAACAAATGAAATGCATCACAGATTTGTTCACTAGTTAGATACACAGAAGGATCAGGAGTATCACTCAATTTACCACCACAACGCAGATGAACTCCAATAAACGGAGTTGAATCGTAATTTGGAAATATCACGTTCATCGCATTTAATACTTCCTGTTGAGGGAGCAACACTGATTTAAGAACTCTTCCCATTGTTAGTATGGAGAGCTGAGTTGTGCTCAGATTCGCGTTTTCAATCAAAAAACCATGCTGACTCATAAAATGACGAATATTTGGGTTCTCTACCATCCAGCCCACAAAGTTTTGATATCCAGTTACAATACAATATTTCCGCGGGAATAGCCCACTAATTGAATCTTGAAGAATTGCATTGTGGAATAATGCAATTGGCTCTTTCAGAACTCGTGGATCATGTAAATAGAATATAGTTCCTTGATACACACATTGGGCAATCTCTACTCTCCACCTTTCCATTTATTAGTACCTGCATCAGGAAGTTCAATGAACTGGCCTGGAAATAATTCTTTCAGATTCCACAAGCGTTTCCATAACATACTCTTTGATAGGAGAATACGAATGTGGTAGTAGGAGGAGAGAATGTAGATTCCAGCAAAGATCTGGAGTCGGTTACATAATCCCTTGATATTTGGGATCACAAAATAGTGTTCCTCTGGAAAGGATGCATCGATGTTGATTGTCACTGGAAAATCTCCGATTTTCAATAAGCGTTCTCCCAATGTGATTTCCCATGACCACGCGACAATGTTTCCCGCATACAAGAAGGACTTATTTTGTGGAGGCGAATAAGGGACCTCAGATACATAAACCAATCTAATACTATCATTGCTGAATACAGAAACGGGAATATAATCAGTTTCTGGAGAAGATGTAGTAAGCGCAAATTGATACACAAATGAAGCATTCTTCTTGGTTTCAGGATTGTTAAATTTCATAATGAGCCAGTTATGATTCTCTTTGAAGGAAGGAGAGTGATGAGCAACAAAAATGAAAAACAACAGAAATAGTCCAGTCCAAATATCCCTTCCCATTCATCAAATGCAATTTAAGAATGATCAGTCCCTCAATGGCGAAGAGAATGCATAATCACGGGAATTAAAACTATTATTGTAGAATGATATTTCCCAAGTAATACGGGTTGTGAATGTCTGGAGAAGAACTAACAACTCAAAGACTCTCCAATATGGTGAACAAAGATATGGTTGCCATCAGTAGATAGAGTAGCCACGAGTTCGACGTCGAATATATTGGTCAAGAGAATAAGCATCTCAATCATTATCAATTAATCAATCATACGTGAACTAAGTAAGTCTTCGGTACACCAAAATGCATATCTCAACTGAATTCCTTCATTAGGGAGTGTTGGAATATCTAATTCAAATTCAATGACATTCATCACTTTCCAGCATCACTTGACTTATAAACACGAAAACACTCTCTCCTCTTAATAGAGTTAGAGAAGGGAGATCTGATCAATCAGCATCATTATCATTCATACTCCTCATTATCAACTCATTTGACTGAATTGAAATATTATCACCTTCAAGAGCCTCCTTTCCAAGTATGATGGATTGAAGTCGAGGCATATCTCACTCTCATTCATTCAATCATTCATACTCTCAATACTAATTGATTGACAATTAGAGAATGCACAGTCATCCAATTGAATGGATATGATAGAGGGAAGACACTTCAATTCAATGCGTTCATACCACCAGAACGATGCCTTTTTAATGAGAATACTACACAATTGATCACAATTCATTATCACACATTCGCTTCCATTCTTATTCGTCTCATTGAGTTCAAAGCTCCTCTCTCCAATGATCAGAGTTTTCAGTTCATTCAATCCATCAATCACAAATCGAGCACATTTTTCAAACAATCATTTCCAATCTCAACTCTTCGAATTCCTTGCAAACTATCACTATCAAATACACTCAAATCATTTCCATAACCATCTTCAAATAATAGAACACCATGATTACCGCCAACCCACATTCGTTCTCTTACCACTCTCATATTACCTCCATTTTCTAGTCCCTCGTCATCTCTCAACCCATTCTTCCATTCCCCAAAATACACAGGATGTCCATCTACGTATATAGTCCCTTCTCCATGTCGTTGTCCATTCCCAAACATTCCTGTATATACAATGGATTCTCCATCCCTGTCATACTCTGTTCCCTCTCCATTACGAACAAATGCATATCCATTACGAACATACCCTCCTTTGTAACTTCGATTACCTATATTATCATATTCAGTCATCTCATTTCCTTTTATCTCGCGAACAATTTGTTCCACCACACCATTCTTGAACAAGTATTCGCGATTCACTTTTCCATCACTAATCTCATACCATAAACCTCTCTAACTATAGCTTCGTTATCGAAACCACTCCCTATCACCTGTCCACTCTCATTCAACTCATCATACCGTTCCCTCAGTATATAATTCTTCCTCAATCTTAAACACATTCTCCCTTCTTCATTCATTTCAATCACATCACCTTCCGGAATATCATTTACAAATTCCAGTACCCAGCGAACTCCATTTCCTTGTCTTATCAATCCTTTCCCTTCCTTCTGTTCTGCATATTCACTTCCATTTTGCAACATAGATGCATGTTCCCCAAGTGAATTACTGCTTCTTCTCCATTTAGTTCGATTCTATCAGTGATTGAATCATCTACAATTTCAGGTGAGTATTTAAATCCATTCAAATTAATAATTGATGCCATTTCAGTATAAGCACTTCGACCATCTATCACAATTTGTTAACTGATCATTAACAATAATAGTGGCTATTTCAGTTTCTACCACTATTCTTATCATTATTATAGTCATATGGGAATAACATATTGTAGAAGTAATTAAAGGTTGAGCGATGAACTGCTAGTTCCATAGCTGTTATCAAGTTCTAAATGGACAACTGATAAAGAATTGACTGAATGACAAATGATTATCAAATACCCATTCCCTGATAATAGAATCTGAACCCTATTCACATATGATATGCACTCTGACTCTGTTAAGAAGATTGTGGATTCTCAACAAACAAATTCAATGATTCTTCATACCTCTATTACTATTCATAAAATTACCTAATCATTGATACTAAGACCGATTTCCAAAGACTGCAAAGACTGCAAAACACAAAACACATAAGGAAATAACGATGACCTTACCAAACCAATACAATCCTTGACTCATTGCATAACTATCCATCATTGTTCTAATTAATACTCACTTCAACGACATATAAGGAACCATTCCTCCTGTTATTCCTGTATTCGACTGTAGCCAAGCTAAACCAAACAGAAGAAGATGTAATGCAGCAATGAGTACTACATAAAGAACAGTGATATTCGGAATCAGCAATAGAAGCATGACATCTTGAAGACCATAAATACAATAGAACACACTGTGTGATATGAAATCGCGATCATCACTACCAACGAAATTAAGAAAGAGCCATTCCATTAAGAATCCCTGAACTGTTGCTAATAGAATATAATAGACAAAATATGAGATAGAATATGCATTTGTATGATGCTTATTATCACTGTGATTGTAATAGCGATAAATGGATGGATTATTCAATAATTGTTCATCTGAATAGATTCGCTTAGTTACAAGAGAAGCAATTGGAAGCTAAAATCAACGATATACTGAATCCTTACAAAGATTGCTATAGAATAGTAAGTAAGATAATATGAATTGAATTGTGAAGCTCCACTAAAGAGTGAATAAAAACTGTAACTAAAGAGTAATCAATACAGAGGAGACAAACATGCATTGACATGCACAAAGAACAACACTTTTATATAGACTATAGAATGTTATTGTCCAGCTACGACTAAAATTATTCACTCCATGAACAGTAAGTAAGCGATGCAGGTAGTGATAGTGAGTAATGGTAAAATCTGCTGCACGAGATGCTTGCATACCTTCTTTACCTACCAATCCAATGCCAACAGAACTGCATTGAATCATCGACACATCATTGCCACCATCACCTACAGCCATTACAGTCTGATGTGTAGTATGCTTCACAGCATCCACAATTTCAGCCTGATAATGAATACATACTCATTGTCATACTTTCTGACGTGGAGTCACACGACAACATAATACACTCTTGCACAGACACAAACATTCGAATAGTTCTTTATATGATACATCTTTCATTCCCTTCAATTGGGATAACAGATATCCTGATAACACCACTACTAACGAATCGGCATTCCCTAATTGAATTCGAGAGATACACTGTTTCACACTCTCTGTTGCATTCTCTTCTGGAAGCATAATCAGTTCATCCTTCGTATCAATGAGACCACAAGCACGCGACACGTTGATGGCAGTAATCATCTGATCTCCAGTAACCAACCACTGATGGATTCCACATTCATGGAAATACTAACTATTCATGGAATAACAAAACCCAACCTGAATTGTCTCCTTTACATTCTCTTGCAGTCGATCTTCGATTCCACTTACTCCCAGTAAACTCACCTCCCGTTCAATTTGAGACATTCTACTAGTTACTGGATCAAGAATCACTTACGCAGCTGTGACCGCATCATCACGATCTTTGAGTTGAATTTCTGCAGCATGCATTGTTGCCGCCAAATCTTCCCACTCATTATCGGTGAGCTGGCGATAAGCCATTACTAGTGTTCGATATCTGAATGATAGAACGATAAGAATTGTACCCTTGAGCAGCACATTCATCATGAGCTTGTCTAACGGAGCTCATATCAGAACTGTTAGAAAGAGGAAGGATAGAATCATCAGCACCCTACACATGAATGAATATAATAAATCCTTCTTTTAGGAATACAAATATCGACCATTCTTAACAACTATAGACATTCGCTTTCTCTCACTGGTGAATGGGTTCAATTGAAGGACCTCCCATTCCTCCTCCTCCTTATCACATACGCGAACAATCACCTTGTGATCATCTCGATGAAGAACACAACTTCCGAGTTGAATACAACCCATAAGAAGTGCTGTTTCATCAGGATTATCAGATTTGATGGTGTTACTAAGAATGAAACACGAATTGCAAAGAAGAATGCATCGTTGGAACAGTTCAAATTGGCTTGAATTTTTGGAAGTGTCAAAGTCTGGATGAATTATGGAAGGTGAATACTGGTAAGTGTCTGGATTCCGAGATTGAATTGAGATATGCGTTGAATAACACCATAATTCTCTGAGGACAAGCTCATTGCGAGTAATCGTTCCTGTCTTGTCATTAAGGATATATCGAACACTGCCCAGAGTCTCACAGAGAGAAGTACTGTTACAATGAATGCCATGAATAGGAGGAGGAACAGTAGTATCAGTGTCTTTCACAGCCACCATAACCTCATTATCAATACCACTAGTAACAGGATCTGTTACAGCATCACTAGTACCATTCATCAGAGTACCACTTGACACAGTCATGTCACTCTTCATAGTAACACTTCTAGTCTGTTCCACACTATTGTTCATCACTCCTCATCACTCCAACAAATGTTCATCTGAATGAATAAACAGTGTATAGATCAATTTGATCAGTTCCAATGTCACTTTAAGAGTTGAAGGCACCATTGCCACGTTGAGTAACAAAAACCGTAATGGAATGATCAGTCCAAAATTACTCAAGTTTCTCTCCAAATACCAACGTTCTGCCTTTCGATTCAACACGTAACCGAATGGTGACAGAATGACCATTAGAAGAATCTATGCGAATTATGACCACTGAACATACAAACTTGAAGAATCACAACAACAACTGTGAAAGTACTCGTCATACGATCAGAAACAGAGAGTTTCAAAATAGGCTTGTTTTTGTTCTGACCAAACTTCGTCTGATTTCCAGTATACACAACAGCACCATAACTAGGAATCAACCTGATCCTGGAATTTCACATATATTTGGTATTCTGCAGATGCGTTACCTGAAGAAGAAGATTAGATGAACTAAGTCCAATTTCTTGCTTTCCATTCAATGTCAACCTGATCATTAATTCTCCTATCAAACCCTACTTTCCATCAAATCGATAAATATGTGCATCCGGATTTCCACAATCAATCTCAATTTCTACAGTATTCAAATTTTTCTGAATCTGCTCCTGTGAATCGGATTGCAAAGATTCTCGCAACACTTCAGGGACTTTTCGAAGCTTCAGATTGGCTTCTCCATCAATATTGGATGTTTGAATGTAAGAGTGACCATTACTGTCACTTGAACACAATAAGACCAAATCGCATGGAATTTCTTCATTTTCTTCTACGTGGAATGAAGAAAACTTCATTCCAGAATGATAAGGATATGTATACAATATCTCCAACGCGAATGTCTTGGGATTGAATTTCAACTAACAAATCTCCGCGCAACACACGCACTATTCTTCGGTTTGCTTTCTAAGACGTTAATTCATAATCGATTCACAACCAAATCAATTCGATATCGATTAATATCTTCTACGGCCTCACGAATACCTGTGAGGGTGAAAATGAAAATAATCGGAATCCAAGTCGTCAGCGGGTTGTAGGCGGAGATAATCGGAAACAACTAGCGAATGACTTTCCAATTCCAAATCTCACTTCTAAGCAAGCTTCTAACACAAAATATGCATTTAAAGGTTGTCTGAATCATAGTAAGACGACAACACCTACATCAACTGTTCAAAAAGATTCACAAAAATGAAGGACCACCATCGGTACTTTGTGTTCCTTACGGTATTCGTACCAAAACCATGATTCACATGATTCACACGAATATGACCTAAAAAAACTCATTAGAAAGACAAAACGAGTTACGGAATGACCCTTTCCCTTCCATTCACTTTCCACTCAGAATGATTATGCCGAAACAAATCGAACTTGAAAATGAATCTTCATGAACAGAATGGAGTAAGAATGGTATCTGGCATATTCGCATCATCCGCACACTCTCTGATCTCCCATTTCAGATACGCGTCCTGAAGGATGATAAGAAGAAACATCCTCCATTCTAAAAATGCACATTATACAGAAAGTTCAAACTGGTGCATTCCAACAAACAGTCCTATCTCTCAATTCGTTTGCCTTATCCATAGAAAGATTAGTTCTTCTTAACAGCTCTGGCCTTGAAACGGCAGAAATCAGTCATGGAGGCCTTCTTAGCACGAGTCGCCAGCTTCTTAGCCCAAGCAGTCTCGTTCCACTTATTCTCAATAGAGGCTACAAATGATCAATTTTCAGATTCAAACGCCTACCATCCTTGAAAGCAGCAGCCACAGCTTCAGTCTTAGCAGCACGCTCCAGAGGAGTCACGAAATCAGTAAGGTAGAGACGAGCAACCTATGGAAATGAAATTCACCAGTAAAACACCTACAGAAATCTGCTGTCTCTTTACACCAGTGGAAGGTCCATCAATAAGCACCTACAGCATTACCAAACGTATCTAACCACAAACTCTCTTGCCGTCGATGATGTCAACGATAATGCAGAGCTTTCCAAAATCAGGTCCGTAGTTGATATAGGCAACACGTCCGACCTCAACAAAACGAGTGAACACCTAAAAAGAGAATAAGAACAAGTACAGCTAGAAATCCAGAGAACCACCAATTCCCCATCCAAATTCCCTCCAATGCCATCAACAAGGTATTACAACTTACCATAATGAATCAATATGAAAGAACAAACGAATTCTGAATGTGTTTGGAGAAAAGGGGTGTTGGGATTCTGCAACCGCAATTGTGGTCCCAGAAGTGGTTCATTTTGGGACCTTTGATTTCCCATAATACTGATATTCAAAACAAACAGAAAGAACTCACAACATTACATAGACAAAGTCATTTCGTCAACAAGTGTAAGAATATGTTGGCCCCCAGTACTTTTCTTCAAGTTGACGTAATACAACATAACGGTATTTAATAATCGTCGTTTGTTCTCAGGACTACAGATTCTCAACATAGTCTGAATCACATAGTTGGAATACTACAGATTAATGTTCCAAATATCCTCTTACACTATTATGCAACAGCGTAGAGAATACAGAAGAATGGATAACTTCATTGACCATCCTCGTACACATATCTTCATCAGCATAAGCGAACAATTTCTCAATTACATTACTACTAAACTTTTGGCACATTAATAATGGTATATTACCAAACGTACATTCAGCAAGAGAGTTGGCGTCATGTCGGCTTCCATGTTCCATTACATACTGGATAACATAATTACCGAAAGGATTCTGCATAAGAGTGAGAGCATTGTCCATAATCTTCTCGACAAGACGCAAATGATAGTGAGGGGGTGCATGAGAGAAACAGTACTGAATAACAGAACAACCATGACGATGTGTTGCAATCTTGGAATTAACCAATTATGCATCCTACCTCAATTGCACTCTCAATAATTTCTTCATAAATCCCTGCACAATAGAATTCGGGGAAGTAGTACAAGCAACGATGAATAACATGGTTCCCTGTAACATGGGAAGCAAGACTAGCGACTCGACCTTGAAGAGCAGAGACAACACTTGTCCAATGAGTCGGAATGGAACAGTACTATGTGAAAAAAGAATTAATGAAACTTACAGGGATAAGGTTTTGAACACTACGTGTTCCGTGCGTCCTAAAACCAGCTAGTGCAAGTGAACCATGTACACGCTTCAACTATGGATTATCAAGAACCTCTCATTACTCACAAGATCAGTTATCAAAGATACATCTAATGACTTGACAAGGGCTTGGAATAAATAATTTCCACAGCGATCAACCATCAGCTCATTCAAATGACTCTTCAGCTTTGAGTACATGTCTTCAACCACACTCGGAGAAGCATCCTTCAGAATATTTTGCAGAGCACGACATCCACTGTAAGTGAATGCCATTCTCAATATAGATCCACGAATTAAGGAATAATCTGCTGCGGTAGACTCAGATTGGCTACCAGTAGACCCATTATTACGCATAGGCGTATTATGAGTGACGGTATGGTTCCCATCATTACTTTGTCTGAATGATCGATGATTCGATGTGCGAGTGGTGTGATGGGAGGAGCGAGGAGAAGAATACTGATCGAAGTGAGGATGAGCTCGTGTATCTGACTCCGTCGTTGCCTGATTGTTGGAAGGTGGCTCCATCATTGGCTGAGTGTTGAAAACTTGTCTCATCATTGGCTGGGTGTTAAAAACTTGTCCCATCGTTGCCTGAGTATTGAAAACTGGCTCCATCATTGGCTGGGTGTTAAAAACTGGTTCCATCGTTGGCTGAGTGTTGGAAGCTTGTTCCATTGTTGGCTGAGTATTGAAAACTGATTCCATCATTGCCTGGGTGTTGGGAATTCGTCTCATCATTGGCTGAATGTTGGAAGCAGGCTCCATCATTGGCTGAGTGTTGAAAACTGGCTCCATCATTGGCTGAGTGCTGAAAACTCGTCTCATCATTGGCTGAGTGTTCGAAACTGGCTCCATCATTATCTGGGTGTTGGAAACTTGTCCTATCATTGGCTGAGTGTTGACAACTGACTCTGTTACCTGAGTATTGGAAATTGACATGTTTCGATTAGCAAAGGATGGTTCAACTTCTAACTCTGAAGATGGATTCACTCTATAGAACCAACGATGACTAAGAGGATAACTGGGAGCATAGTTGGGAGGAGCATTACTAGGAGCATTATTGGGAGGTACATAATTAGAAGGAGCATTAGGAGGAACATAACTGGAAGGAGGATTAGGCGTAACAAAAATCGGAGGAGGACAATCATAAGAACTATCAAAAGGATAATCAAAAGGATCAAAAAGCTCAGAAGGATAATCAGTCATAAAGAAATGAGGGTAAACATATGGATAATACTAGCACTAAAGAATATCAAAGCAAGTATACATTATCATTGTACCCAGTTTGTTGCATTGGTACAAATGAAAACTGACTCCAGTATTCTTCACTTCTCAACCCAGAAGGATGCTCAGCCATAAAAGACGAAGGAGGAGCTTCCTCATGACCGTATCTGTGGATGAGAGAGAAACGATTCAGCCAACCCTCTAGCGTCATATCCAGGATCTTGACCAGTACTTTCCGTGGGGTGTGGTATTGGATTGTCCGAAACTCCGTTATCATTCCAGTCTACAAAAGCACCATAGAATAACCTCCTACCTTGCATGTTGGTTTGCTTCACAGATTTCCAGTTTAAATCAGAAGCAAAGGGTTAAGATGATAACCACAAAAAGAAACTGGAGAACCTTGTCAACATGATCAGTGGTATGAATTATCAAGGAAATGTAAAACTATATAACCGCATCTCGTAGAAATCTCCATTCTCGTAATTAGAGCACACCATACTGCGACTAGTCCCAAGAATAGAGTTTAGGAATCTAAAATGACGATTGGCATGTAGATGAGTAAATAGTAGTCACCTTAAAACCTTATAATCGACATATTTTTTGTCAACACACACTTAAGAATAGGACTTCCAACTCCATACATCCTTTATATTAGTAAGAGCAATGCCTTGTTTCCGTGTATTTACAAATGTTGATGTCGATAGGGAAACACAAGTTGCCTTTTTAAAGGCTGTTTCCTCAATGTTGGCTAAGGAGCTTCGAAAGCCTGAAAGGTATGAATATTGTAGATTAAACAAGTAGTTATGTGACAGTGTGTATCGTTCCTGGACAGACAATGCTCTGGGGAGGAAATGATGTTCCTTGTGCACAAGCGTACCTCATGAGCCTTGGAGGATTGGGAACGGAGGTTAACAGCAAGATTTCTTCCAAATTGGCTGAGCTTCTTAAGAAGCACTTGAAGATCACTTCGGACCACTACTATCTTCATTTTGTAGATGCTGAGGGATACATGATTGGATATGATGGTGATACGTTCTAATTATTCTTTGTTGCGATCAAACAGGTCAATTAGTAATACTTTGAAAACCATTCTTCTTTATAACAAATGGGACACAGAGCGGAGTAGACTAAAACAAGATTCTCTCCAAAATAGTACTTTTGAACTGCTTTTCACTAATTGTAGCACCCGTTCATTTTCTAGTTTGATCATATAGATTATAGAATCGACGAAAAAACTAGGAATGACAGATTCATAGCAATCGCACTTATTGCTTGGATGAAGCGTTGCGGTTGAATCTCTTCGAACTTGCATTGTCATCTGAATTGTTCATTCAACCCATTCTTATACAATCACAGGGATCCGAAATGTACGTGCAATCCAGCGAAGCTGCTGGAGAATATGAGACATCATTACCCGTCCATGAAGATAATCTTGAATCATCAATGGTTGGAAGAAGGGAGTCATACTGTCAATCACCACACAACCCCAGCATTCGCTTTCGAACTTCTATAATTCAATGTTCTTTATAGTAGATACGGATTGGAACTTCTCCAGAATATCATATAATTCGTATGCATCAAAACTATTCTCGATGTACAACAGAGACAACGAAGAATCAATATCAGCTCCGAGAGAAGTAAGAATTTCAATGATTCGATCGATGACAAGATTGCATCCGCTGTTGATATACAAGCAGGGTTTCTTTTGTGATAGGCACTGACAAACAATGGACATTGTGAATTGGGTCTTTCCGATTCCTGGATATCCAGATACCACTGTTACGTCATGTTTGAGCACCGAATCGCCAAGAACCGAATCCAGTCTAGAGTGAATTAGATAGAAAGAACTAACACTGGATCGTTCAATATGATTGAAGGACTGGTTGTTTCGTCACGAATGAGAGAAATCAGTGTCTTCGCATCATTCTTACAAAGCGAAAAGATAGAAGAATTTATAGAATCAACTTCCTTCAAGATTATCCAAAACAACAATACTTCACCAATGGTGACAAACGAGTCTGTTTGACCATATCTGATTTGTTTATAGCAACAATATCTACAACTATATATCAAATGAAACATGAAACAGAACCAGTGTTGATTGTTGGATACGTTGTTTGAAGCCGACATTTTATCGGTGATGTCAACAGTTCACTCTGCTCAAGATTCCACATATTCCAAAAGAACAGAAACAAATTGTGATTATCAGTAAGTCCTAATTTTTTTGATTTGGTATGGAAAGGATAGAAGAGCCTGAAGAAGAGTCTTTTTCGCTTCAGGATGGAATTTTGGTGGAGATGTGCTGTTTTGTGAAACAATTCTATCCTCATGTATTATTGGAGAGTGAAATAGCATTAGTGGACTCTATCCTCCAATTGGAACCGGACTCACGAAAGATGCTTTTTGCTCTGTAAATACAAATAGTATTTGTAACCTTTAGATCAAAACGGAAGCGGAGGTACTTTTTCCCGTCTTCATGTCATATGAAGCTTACCGATTTAGAGGAGGTATGAATATGGATGAATTATATTGTCAGACAGTTGCAAATCTTTGGCAGGCAGGATATTTGATTTCTTGCCAAGAGTCAGATGCATTTCGTTTGTTGTCTGAAATCTCTGTTAATGACCTTCGAATCATAATTCAGGCTCTTGGTATGGATTCTATTGTTACAGGAAAGTGAGACTAACAGGCAAGTTTAATCAACAGAGATTACTCTTCCAAGAAGTCGATTCTGGATTTTTTTCAATTTGTAAAACGATCTTCCTTCACATTATCAGCGAATTCTCTGGAGAGGCGAATCTTGAATGTCATCAGCATGATGCTTGAAGAACCCTTACAATTAAACACAGATGTACAACTTCTGTTGAAACGGATTCAACTCCTCTTCTCGCCATGTTCATCGTACTAGTATTTACACAAGATGATACAAAGAGATTCTGCGATTACTTTAGCAACTCTCGGGAAAGTAGAATTCCCCATTTATTCGTTATATCCGTCGTATCCATTTTTTCCCTCACGTCATTCGTTTCATGTCTTTGAGTTGATTCGTTATCTTTCTCTCCTGCTAGAGCACTCCTATCTCAATACTCTTACACCAGCAGGACTTCATCAAATCACATCTTGTTGTTGCAACTTCCTTCAGATACTGTGGAGCCACGAACCTGATTCTGTTCGGTCAACTATTCCTTCTCTGGACTATTATCAACAAATGTGTGTATTATCCGAATTGGCACCAGAGCAGTCAAATGAGGTCAAATCCATAGATAGAATTCTCACACAACTCTTGAAACTATTTGAAAAACAAGAGAGTGAGACTGGGGAGATACCAAAAGAACCATCATTTTTGGTCAATGTGCCGACAGATCCATTTGATCGAGCGATGTATATTCAACTTTGTCAGATCATATCTGTGATTGAGATGGATTCTGAATCAATTCGAACTATTCGTTTGTATACAAGTAACAAGCAAAGAGTCGTTCGCATTCTCGTTCGATTCCTCCATTATTTGGAAGAACGAAAGAGCTGCAATGATTCGTATCAACTGGCAATTACTCTTCTCACCACTTCATATCTCGATTCCCGCGGTTATGTGTGGACTGTATTTTGCTATTCATATCAGCAATTGTTTGGTGATCATGGAATGATTGACTTATTACAGACAGCTCTTCAAACAGTAGAACGTGATTAGAGAATGAATTATTTGATAACTAGCATATGGTGATTATCGAATGAAACTACAGCGTAAACTGAATAAGTGTCTCCGATCTTCATTACGAGCGAATCTTTTTCCCATAAAGCTTCCATGTTATACTGTTCGTTATTTGAATCAGCATCCAATACAAGGACGTGTTGGTTACAAAAATGTATACTACAATGATAATGTGATGAACAATGGAATGATGTAATTGTTAGGATGAACGAATAACCGTGGAAATGCTAGCACTCCAGCATTATCAACAATCATTTGATTATGAAGGAATTGAAGATGAAGGAAGATCGTTTCGTGCGTATAAAGAATGAAAGTGATCTATAGGTATGCTAACATGGTTGTTCTTCTGGGATGTGATTTACATCCCTCTTCCTTATGCATTCCAGAATCCATATCAAGATCGCCCTGTTGATTTTGGTTCTCATGCATTTTATCAAGCAAGACGAGAATATCTTGATTATTATAGAGATCGATTACTAAACATGTCAGATGATGATATGGAAATTTTCCTTTTGAATTCAATTCGTGCACATCGGAATATCTCATGTCATTTGGATTGGTCTCAATTGAATGAAAATTGGCTGATACGAGTTGCGAGAGGTTTGGGTAGTTATCGATGTATTCAGATTTGTTATCGGTTATGTGAGTGTGAATGAGGGAATTGAAGAATAGTAATGCATTGGGAGGTTCTAAGTCGTGGTTTGCCTGATTTGTTGTTATTACGAGAATCATCGAGTAATATTGGAATGCCAAAAGTATTAATGGTTGAAGTGAAAGGAGAGAAAGATCAGATACGTGATGATCAGTTAGATTGGATAGGATTCTTTGAAGATAATGGGATTAACGTTGAAGTATGTTGGGTAAGAAGTGGACAAAGTGTGAGAATGTAGTTGACTGGGAGTCATAGAACTGATGAAACAGAACTGATTGGGAGAGAGAAGTATTGGAAGGAGGTGAATCAGTGGGAAGGAATGGATTGTATAAGAGTGAGGCAGGAGGGAAAGGAATGTTTGAAAATGAAAAAGGAAGTGGACTGTGTGGAAGTGAAGAAAGAAGCGTCAGATCAAGAAAGAAGGACTACAGCACGAGTGAAGGTAGTTTCAGATCAATCAACACGATCTGAAGAATTATCACAACTCCAGTCAAGTCAAGAACAAATGAAGAAGCGTCCTCGACTCTCGTTAAGTCAAGAACTAGCGAAGAAACGTTCTCAAACCAAACAGAAATCAAATTCACCTTCAATTCTTCAATTCTTCTCTAAGAAACCAACTGCATTCCTTGTTTGTTACAACATATGATCATATTGATAGGATAGTAGTCCTTCTCTGATAATCAATGCCCGAAGGAATAATACCAAATGTTGTTAAGCTATATACTCATTAGTAACAATGATTGATATCCTTGACATATCTGTTATCTATGATAATAAAACAAAATACTAGCGGAAACTCCAATATAGCCATTCATATGAGAAAATACAAAGAAACCACCTATTGATAACACGATAATACCAACATACCATCAACAGCAGAGAGACACAGAATACAGATAACAAACCAACTCATATCACTGACATCTATTCAACACACATTGATAGATTTTGCAGAACAGTAATCAAACTCTCAGTTTCCTTTATCCGTCAAATTACTACTACAACCGCGATTCATATCCCTACTCACAGCAGAATCTAGATTGATGAATTCAACAATAACCATTATTTCTTCCTCTATAATTCTTCTATTCTATACTCTCAATTCCATCGTGGTTTTCAAGCAAACGATACAGATATTGTACTTGAAATCATGCAGCCTGCCCTTCTTGCTCGTCGTTTCCAGCCTCTTCTGAAATCCACTCAGACTATGGCATTAAAGGCTTCTCCTGTTGTCTTTCAGCGTAACCTTTCGTACTTTCTTATCCATGTTGTTTCCTGATTAGTTATATCGAAGAGCAGTATGCAAAGGGTAGAATGGTATCTCCTCATCTGTCCATTTATAAGATTCGTTGGGCCACTGCTTCTTCTGGTTGTCATCGTCTTACTGGTTTTGGTCTGTGGCTAGGTACTCTTTGGAATTTCTTATTTCTCATTTCTAGGTTTCTCGGCTGTTGGAATTGCTGCACTTTGCGGTTGCAATATTCCTGCCCTCATGGAAACGATTAAGTATCATCCTATTATTCTATATGGAGGAAAGTTCTTTATGTCGTATGCTCTTGCTTATCATTATACTTGTGGTCTGAGACATATTGTAGGCCAAGAATTGGTTGATTATCTTTAGTTCTTCGATTACTATCCTGATAAGCTCACTTGGAAGAACATTCAGAGCAGCTCTCTCTGGATCATCTTTGGAGTCTTTGCTCTCTCACTGTTCTTGACTGTTGCTAAGCTTCCCGCTCTGAAGAATAAGGAAGAGACTAAGTAAAACGAAATGATGTTGTTTTCATTTCCTTGTTTCAACCAATAATTTTGGTATTAAGAAACATTGTAACTCAATGAAGAGGATTAATAAGCAACTTAGTGCATAGCAACCTCCACCTGCACAGAAGCATCAATCTGAATAGTGGTAATGCTCTTCACAACCTCCACAGAACTAAAACATTACACTATCCCATCTCTTCCTACGCAACAAGATCAATCACTCTCTTATGAATTCTCATCTCCAAATGCTCCCAGGTGTTGGTTCCCTCTCCGCAAGGGGACTTACGAGTGGTGATACGGAGGAACTTAGTAGGCATACGCACAGGTCCAGAAACCTGGACGTTCTTGCTCAGAGCAAGACGCTTGATCTCAGAACAGACTAGACTATCAACATCAACCACAACTACTACCTCTCTCGATAGCCTTCACATTGGTGGAAACCAAAGTAATACGAATGCGGTGCACTTCCTCGTTGACAACTTTATCCTTCTCCATTGATATAGTAAAGGGCTGTAAAAACAGACGATAACCTGAACTATGTTCTGCTTGTTCACCTCAAACAAGCTACAGGTTCAGTGATCCGATCAATTTGAAAATCAAGGAGACCGATAAAGCGGTTTTGGAAAGCTGACAAATAGAGAATAGAAGATTTATACTGTTTTAGTTTCCTGTATTTTCAAATCGAAACCATTCATTTGCTGCCCGTTCATTCTCTTCTCATTCTAAGAATAATCGCACTCTACACCTACTTTGTTTTCTAACAGTATGTATTGCTTTTCCCGAAGATGTTTGACAAATACTATGTTTTGAATAAGCATGTTGAGTGTTCTCGTTCATTTTCGTTTGTATTTTATTTCTAACCATTGGAATTAGATGGAGAGAATTGATAAGAGCGTTATCACCACTGCTAAGGACGTGGAGGCTATGAAGCTGATTCAGGCTTACGCTGACTTCTTGAAGCGTTCCGGAAAGATTGAGCTTCCTAAGATGCACGATATCA
>ERZ824480.1737-NODE-1737-length-18117-cov-14.893035_pt1 | contig 18117 bp, 9 predicted proteins | sample MGYA00519861_ERZ824480 | MGnify/ENA primary metagenome ERZ824480 (study PRJEB31778, sample SAMEA3449152) | human gut metagenome | biome: human gut; feature: human-associated habitat; material: faeces | place: United Kingdom | collected 2010/2012 ... | reverse complement strand
ACGACCTGATGCGTGAGGTCCGCCACTCGGACGACTACGGCATCGCCTGCTGCGTCTCGTTCCAGGACATCGGCCGCCAGATCCAGTTCTTCGGCGCCCGCACCAACCTGGCCAAGGCCCTGCTGCTGGCCATTAACGAAGGTCGCTGCGAGAACACCGGCACGCTGATGGTCAAGGGCATTCCGGCGCTGTCGGAGGGTCCGCTGCGCTTCGAGGAGGTGATGCGCAACTACAAGATGGTGCTCAAGGAGATCGCCCGCGTCTACAACGAGGCCATGAACATCATCCACTACATGCACGACAAGTACTACTACGAGAAGGCCCAGATGGCATTCGTCGACACCGATCCCCGCATCAATCTCGCCTACGGCGTGGCCGGTCTCTCGATCGCCCTCGACTCGCTCTCGGCCATCAAATACGCCCGCGTGACGCCCCGCCGCAACGCCGAGGGTCTCACCGAAGCCTTCGACATCGAGGGTGAATTCCCCTGCTACGGCAACAACGACGACCGTGTCGACCACCTGGGCGTGGACCTCGTCTACTACTTCAGCGAGGAGCTGAAGAAGCTGCCCGTCTACAAGAACGCCCGCCCGACGCTGTCGCTGCTGACGATCACCTCGAACGTGATGTACGGCAAGAAGACCGGCGCAACGCCCGACGGACGCCTCAAGGGCGTGGCCTTCGCCCCGGGAGCCAACCCGATGCACGGCCGCGACAAGAGCGGCGCCATCGCTTCGCTCGCCTCGGTGGCCAAGATGCGTTACCGCGACTCGCAGGACGGTATTTCGAACACCTTCTCGATCGTGCCCAAATCGCTCGGCCCGACGGCCGGAGAGCGTATCGAGAACCTCGTGACGATGCTCGACGGCTATTTCACCAAGGGCGCACACCACCTGAACGTCAACGTGCTGAACCGCGAGATGCTCGAAGACGCCATGGAGCACCCCGAGAAATATCCGCAGCTGACGATCCGCGTCTCGGGCTACGCCGTGAACTTCACCAAGTTGAGCCGCGAACACCAGCTCGAAGTCATCAGCCGCAGCTTCCACGAAAGGATGTAACGGCTTGAAAAGCCGCTTTTAGGGGCGGGCGCAGGATTTGCATACCGGAACCCGGTTTGCGCCCGAACCCCCTTATTCAAAAACAAGGAACAATCATGCTTCGTGTACATTCTTACGAATCCATGGGAACATTCGACGGGCCGGGACTCCGGCTCGTCGTTTTCCTCCAAGGCTGCAATTTCCGCTGTCTCTACTGCGCCAACCCCGACACGATCGAGGCCGGAGCGGGCACATTGACCGACCCTGCGGAGATCCTGCGCATGGCCGTCGACCAGAAGCCCTTCTTCGGGCGGCGCGGCGGCGTGACCTTCTCGGGCGGGGAACCCACCTTCCAGGCTGCGGAACTCGTTCCGCTCGTAAAGTCGTTGAAGGAGGCCGGCATCCACGTCTGCATCGACTCGAACGGCGGGGTGTGGAACCCGGCCGTCGAAGAGCTGCTGGGGCTGGTCGACCTGGTGCTGCTGGACGTGAAGCAGGCCGATTCCGAACGCCACCGCGCCCTCACCGGACGCGAAAACGCGCAGACGCTCCGCACGGCCGCCTGGCTCGAAGCCCACGGAAAACCCTTCTGGCTGCGCTACGTGCTGGTTCCGGGCATCAGCGACGCCGAAGCCGACATCCGTGCGCTGGGCGAACGCCTCGGCGGCTACAAGTCGGTCGAGCGGGTCGAACTGCTCCCCTACCACACCCTCGGAGTGCATAAGTACGAGGCGATGGGGCTGGAGTACAAACTCCGCGACGTGCGGGAGAACACCCCCGAACAGCTCGACCGCGCCGCGGCCCTGCTGCGCGAATACTTCCCGACGGTGGTGGTCAACTGACCCGAAGGGGACGTCCGCCGGAGGGAGTGCGGACAACGAAAAATCCGGGACGCCGCGGCGAAAACGCACGGCGGTCCCGGATTTTTTTCGTACCTTCGCCGGAAATCCATTGTCTGCGACAATGAAGAACCGACTTCCCGACCTGAACGTCCCGGCCCGCGAACGCATCGGCTGGGTGGACCTCCTGCGCGTGATCGCCTGCTTTCTGGTGGTCTTCTCCCACAGCTGCGACGCCTTCGTCGCCGTGTTCGACAACGACCGCGCCACCTTCCTGCAAGGAGCGTTGGCAGGCAGTTTCGTCCGGGCCTGCGTGCCGCTGTTCGTGATGATGTCGGGCGTGCTGCTGCTGCCCGTGCGGACCGGAACGGGGGCTTTCTACCGCAAGCGGATCGGCCGCGTCCTCCTGGCGCTGGTCTTCTGGTCGCTGACGCTGCCCGTGCTCTACTACCTGTATATGCGCTACGTCGGGACCTCCAGCCCGTCGATCGCCCCCGCGCTGTTCACCGGCGAAGCGACGCTGCACAAGATGTGGACCTTCGTCTTCAACTTCTGCTACGACACCACGCCGCTCTGGTATCTCTATATGCTGATAGGACTTTATCTGATCATGCCGCTGATCAGCCCGTGGCTCGAACGGGCCTCGCGGCGCGAGTTGCAGAGCGTCCTCGCGATCTGGGGCGTGACGCTGCTGCTGCCCTACGTGAAGATGCTGGCCCCGGCGCTCGGCTACATGGGCAATTACGGCAACACGGGGCTTTACGGCGTCTGCGACTGGAACGAGTTCGGCACGTTCCACTACGTCTCGGGCTTCGCCGGTTACCTCGTACTGGCCTTCTACCTCGTGAAATTCCCGCCCGCGTGGAGCTGGCGCAGGACGCTGGCCATCTGCATCCCGTCCTTCATCATCGGCTACCTCATCACGGGACTGGGCTTCATCACCATGCAGAAGCATTTCCCGGGCAACTACGCCTACCTCGAAATCGTCTGGTATTTCGCCGGCATCAACGTCTTTATGATGACCGCCCCGGTCTTCATCCTCGTGCAGAAGGCCGCCGCACGGCCCCGCGCATGGCTCTCGCGGCTGGCGGGCGCGACGTTCGGCATCTATCTCTGCCACTTCATCTTCGTTCAGGCCGGCTACGACCTCGTGCAGCGGATTCCGGGACTTCCCGCACTGGCGCGCATCGCGCTGATCGCCTGCGGAGCCTTCGCCGTGAGCTGGGCGGTGGTGCGGCTGATGCAGCGGTGGAGCGTGACGCGCCGGCTGGTAGAGTAATGCGCTACCAGCACTCGGCCTTGTCTTTCAATTCGGGAATCCGGTCTTTCGTGAAGACCGGATTTTTGATGCCCTGCCGCTTCTGGGCCGTGTAGTCGGCCAGCAGCAGGAAGGCCTGACGGCCCAGCAGCACGATCGCCGCCAGATTGCACAGCGTCATCAGCGCCATCGTCACATCGGCCAGGCTCCATGCCAGATCGAGCGTCGCCACGGATCCGAAGAGCACCATCGCGCCGACCAGCAGCCGGTAGAGCGTCAGCGCCCACGGCCGCGGAGTGATGAAGCGGATGTTGGCTTCGCCGTAGTAATAATTGCCGATAATCGACGAAAAGGCGAACAGGAAGATCGCCACGGCGACGAACACCCCGCCCGCGGGACCGATCTCGCTCTCCAGAGCCGCCTGCGTCAGCTGAATGCCGTTGAGCGAGGCGTCGGGAACGCCCCCGAACAGGATGATGAAGGCCGTGCAGGTGCAGATGACGAGCGTATCGGTGAAGACCCCGAGGGTCTGGATAAGCCCCTGCTTCACGGGATGCGAAACGTGAGCCGTGGCGGCGACGTTCGGGGCCGAACCCATACCGGCCTCGTTGCTGAAAAGTCCCCGCTTGATGCCCTGCATCAACGCCGCGCCGACCGCGCCGCCCAGCGTCTGCTCCCAGCCGAAAGCGTCGGCGACGATCAGTTCCAGCACTTCGGGCAGCCGCCCGAGATTGAACAGCACGACGCCCAGCGCCAGCACGATGTACCCCAGCGCCATAATCGGGACGATCACGCCGCTGACACGCGCAATGCGCCGTATGCCTCCGAAGATGATGAGCAGCGTCAGCGCCGTGAGCACGACGCCCACCCACACATGATCGGCGCCGAAAGCTCCCTCCCACGCGGCGCAGATCGTGTTGCTCTGCACCGAGTTGAAGGCGAATCCGAAGGTCACGGAGATCAGCACGGCGAACAGCACGCCCATCCACCTCCGCCCGAGGCCGCGTTCCATGTAGTAGGCCGGACCGCCGATGAAAGAGTCCCTGCCGCGGCGTTTGTAAAGCTGTGCGAGGGTCGACTCGACGAAAGCGCTCGCGGCGCCCACAAGGGCGATGACCCACATCCAGAAGACCGCGCCGGGTCCCCCGACGACGATGGCCGTGGCGACGCCCGCGAGATTCCCCGTGCCGACGCGGCTGGCCAGCGACACGGCGAAAGCCTGGAACGACGAGACGTGCCGCTCGCCCTTCGGGCCGCTTCCGGCCGACTCGCCCAGCACGCGCATCATCTCGCCCAGCAGGCGGAACTGCACGCCCCGCGTGCGCAGGGTGAACCACACGGCACACCCCAAGAGCGCCGCGACCAGCACATAGGTCCACAGCACGTCGTTCACGCCGCCGATCTAACGGGAAAGAGTCTCCATCAGCATACTTTACACGATCCGACAGCAAAGTTAATGCTAAAACGCATTTTCCGCCGGACATTCGCCGGAAAGATGCGGCACGGCACGAAAAAAACGCCCCGCCTGCGCAGGGGCGTCCGCCGTCACCGCGCCCGCAGGGTATACTCCCCGGCCCGCTCCGTAACGGCCTTCTGCAACTCCCCGAGGCCGACTTCCGGCCCGGAGTACTCCACGGCGGCCACCGGAGGGTCCAGCGTCACGACCGCCTTCACGCCGTCGAGGGCGTTCAGCGCATGTTCCACATGCATCCGGCAATGATTGCACGTCATGCCGTCCACGATAAATTCCTTTTTCATCTTTTCTTCGGTTTCAACCGGTTCGTCATGTTCACACTCATCGCCGATCCGCCGGCGTTTCAGCCGCAAGCTGTTGGCCACGACGCTCACGCTGCTCAAGGCCATGGCCGCCCCGCCGATCATCGGGTCGAGCAGAAACCCCCAGAGGGGATAGAGCGCCCCGGCCGCTACGGGAATGGCGACGAGGTTGTAAATGAAGGCCCAGAAGAGGTTCTGGCGAATCGTCCGCACGGTGAGCTGCGACAGCCGGATCATCTCCGGGATTTTCCGGAGGTCCGACGAGAGGATCGTCACCATCGCGGTATCCATCGCAATGTCGCTCCCCCGCCCCATGGCGACGCTCAAATCGGCCTGCGCGAGAGCCGCGCTGTCGTTGATCCCGTCGCCGGCCATGGCCACCGTCCGGCCTTCGGACTGCAACTGCCGGACGAATCCGGCCTTTTCGTGCGGCAGGACGCCCGCCCGGAAACGGGTGATCCCGGCTTTCCGGGCCGTTTCGCGCGCCGAACCGGCGTTGTCGCCCGTCAGCATCCAGACCGTGATTCCCAGCGCGTGCAGCCGGGCGACGGCCCCGGCCGACGAGGGTTTCAGCGCATCGGCAAGGGCGAGCACGGCGAGCGTCCGCTCCTCGTCGGCGAACCAAACCACGGTCTTCGCCTCCTGCATCCACCCTTCGGCCAGCCGTTGCAGGCGGACGTCGGGCACGATGCCGTGGCGGGACAGCAGAGCGTCGTTCCCGGCATACCAGGTCCGCCCCTCCGCGACGCCCCGGACACCCTGCCCGGGAATGCTTTCGAACCCGGTCACGGGAACGTCCCGCTCCCCGCCGAGCGATTCGACGACGGCCTGCGAAAGCGGATGCCCCGAGCGTTTTTCGAGGCTGAACAGAATCCGCCGCGCTGTCTCCGACCCTTCGGCCCACGCAGCGTCCACGACCGACGGACGGCCTTCGGTGAGCGTTCCGGTCTTGTCCAGCACCACGGTGTCGACCTTCCGGGCCACCTCCAGGCTCGCAGCGTCCTTGACGAGGATGCCCTGTCCGGCGCCCTTGCCGATCCCGACCATGAGGGCCGTGGGCGTAGCCAGCCCCAGCGCACAGGGGCACGCGATGATCAGCACGGTCACCAGCGCCAGCAGCCCGCGGGTGAAGCCCTCTTCCGGCGCGAAGAGCATCCACGCCGCGAAGGTCAGCACGGCGAGGACGATGATGGCGGGAACGAAAACGCCGGCGATCCGGTCGACGGTCCGCTGCACGGGGGCCTTGCTGCCCTGCGCATCCCGCACCATGCGGATGATCCGGGCCAGCACCGTGTCCTGCCCCACCCTGTCGGCCCGGAAACGGAACGCACCGTTGCCATTCATCGTTCCGGCGAACACCGCCGCACCCTCCTGTTTGCAGACGGGGAGCGGTTCCCCGCTGAGCATGCTCTCGTCGACATACGACGCGCCTTCGGCCACCGTGCCGTCCACGGCGATGCGTTCGCCGGGATGCACGGCGACCAGATCCCCGGCGCGAAGCTCCGCAACGGGCACGGAGCGTTCGCCCGAAGGGGTGATCACCGTGACGGTTTTCGGTTGCAGGCCCATCAGTTTCGCGATGGCCGTCGTCGTGCCGCGCTTCGCCCGCTCCTCAAGCAGCCGCCCCAGCAGGATGAAGGCGACGATGACGGCCGCCGACTCGAAATAGACGTGCGGCTCGATGCCCCTCGACAGCCAGAATTCCGGGAAAAACAGGTTGAAAAGGCTGAACAGATAGGCGATTCCGGCACTGACGGCAACCAGCGTATCCATGTTGGCCGCCCCGTGGCGGAGCTGTTTCCAGGCGTTGACGAAGAACTCCCGTCCCAGTCCGAAAACGACCGGGGTGGAGAGCGCCCACACGGCGTATTTCACGGCCGGAGCGTCCATGAACAGCATGCCTCCGGCCACGATCGGAAGACAAAGCCCCGCCGCCCAAAGAGTCCGCCGTTTGAGCGCCCGGTAATGCGCCGCACGGACGTGCGCCGCCTCGTCCTCCGCCGGGCCTTCCGCGTCGGTCAGCAGGTCGTAACCGGCCGCCTGCACGGCCCGCTTCAGCGTCCCGGGAGAGCACTCCCCCGGACGGTAGGCCACCCGCGCCGTAGCGGAAGCGTAGTTCACATGCGCAGACTCGACGCCCGGCAGGCCGTTGAGCGCCTTATCGACCCGGACTGCGCACGAAGCGCAGCTCATGCCTGCGACCGGGAACGTATTCGTGACGATCTTACTCTTTTCCATGGGAACAAAGGTAAGGTCCCGACACGCTCCGGGTGTTACAGAATTATGGATATGATTTATACCTACACTTCATCCAGCGGTTTCAGGCCGCGTCCTTTCAGCCGGCGGAATTCAGTGGGCGACATCCCGGTCTGGGCGCGGAACTGGGCGCTGAGGTGCGCCACGCTCGAATAACGGAGTTTGTCGGCGATCTCGCTGACGGTCAGGTCGCCGTAGGCCAGCAGTTCCTTGACCCGCTCGATCCGCTGGGCGAGGAAGTATTTCTCGATGCTGATGCCGTTGACCTCCGAAAAGAGCTTGCTCAACGCACTGTAATCACGGTGACAGCGTTCGCGCAGGTAATCCGACAGGTTGACTTTCGAGGTATCTTCGCTGTAATGCACCAATTCGATCACGGCCGTCCGGATCTGCTCGATGAGGCGCATCCGGCTGTCGTCGATCAGTTCGAACCCGTAGGCTTCGAGCAGTTTGCGGAACGCCTCCCGCTGCTCCCGGCCGGGCTTCTCCTGCACGACGACCGTTCCCAGTCCGACATCGAGGGGCGTGAACCCCGCTTTTTCGAGCAGCCGGGTGACGACCAGAATGCAGCGGTTGCAAACCATGTTTTTGATATGAAAGACGTTCTCCCGTTCCATAACCGCATTCGTTTTATCCGTAAATATAACACAAAAACGATTCCGTCCCGCCGACCGTCTTCCAGCCTTTCAGGTTCCGGCCGTTGAAAAGCGTCGGCCACGGGACCTGCGCTCCGACGAAGGTGCAGGGTCCCCAACAGTGCAAGAGTCTCTTTTTCCTATCAGTCGGGCAGTTTTGATCGTACGAATATAGTCTATTTTTTTCGGGTCTTCAGCCTGTCCCCCTGCAAAATTAACCTCTGACCCGCTCCGTATTCCGAAAAAGTTTCGTAACTTCGGCACAGCAAACCCATAGACGAAGCCATGAAACATGCGCACATCCTGCTGCTGCTCCCTTGCGGCATGCTGCCGCCGCTCGCCGGGGCGCAGCGCACGGAGCCGCCCGACCGGTTCGACATCGCACCGGAATAACCACCCCGAAAACATGCAAACCAACCAAAAACAACCATGAAGAAAACCGCAATCACCCTCTTTTTCCTGCTTCAGGCCGCGTGTCTGTTTTCGCAGATCCCCCGCCCGGAATATCCCCGCCCGCAGTTCGAGCGGACGGACTGGATCAACCTGAACGGCGAATGGACCTACACGTTCGATTTCGGCGCAAGCGGCCTGGAACGCGGCTACGCCGGCTCGAAGGGATTCGACGGCAAAATCATCGTGCCGTTCGCCCCGGAGAGCAAGCTCTCGGGCGTCGGCCACACGGACTTCATCGGCCGCATCTGGTACCAGCGTACGATCGACATTCCGGCAGACTGGTCGGGACGCAACGTGATGCTCAACTTCGGAGCCGTGTACTACACCTCCGAGGTGTATGTCGACGGCCGCTTCGTCGGACGCCACTTCGGAGGCAGCACGTCGTTCTCCTACGACATCACCGCATTCGTGAAGCCGGGCGGCAGCCACAGTCTGGTCGTCTTCGCCACGAGCGACCTGCGCAGCGGCAAACAGACTGCCGGCAAACAGTCGCTGCAATACGCCTCGCACAGTTGCGACTACACCCGCACGACAGGCATCTGGCAGACGGTGTGGATGGAGGCCGTGGCTCCCGAAGCCCTCGCACGCGTCCAAATGACGACCGACATCGACCAGCAGCAGCTGATCGTCGCCCCGCAGTTCTTCCGGGAAAGCCCGAACACGCTCCGGGTGACCCTTCGGGACGGCGGCAAGGTCGTCGGCACGCGGCAGGTCCGGGCGTCGAACAGCAGCGTCGTCGTCATCCCGGTCAAAAAGGCCCGGCTCTGGAGTCCCGAAGACCCGTTCCTCTACGACCTGACCTACGAGGTGGTCGCCCCCGACGGCCAGGTGCTCGACGCCGTGAAATCCTATGTCGGGATGCGCAAGGTCCACATCGAAGGCAACAAAATCTACCTCAACAACGAACCCTATTACCAGCGGCTGGTGCTCGACCAGGGTTTCTACCCCGACGGTATCTGGACCGCCCCGTCGGACGACGCCCTGCGCCGCGACATCGAGCTGGGACTGGCCGCCGGGTTCAACGGCGCACGCCTGCATCAGAAGGTTTTCGAGGAACGCTACTATTACTGGGCCGACAGACTCGGCTACATCACCTGGGGCGAAAGCCCCAGCTGGGGAATGGATGCCAACGACGTGGAAACGGCCCGCAACTTCCTCTCCGAGTGGGCCGAATGCGTGGTCCGCGACCGGAACCACCCCTCGCTGCTGACGTGGACGCCGATGAACGAGGAGTGGTGGCCCGACAACACGCAGTTCCCGCGCTTCGCCTCCGACGTCTACGACCTGACGGGGCGCCTCGACCCGACGCGCCCCGTCAACACCGTCAGCGGCGGCGCCGTCGTCAGGACCGACATCTGGGCCGTCCACAATTACGAGCAGAACCCGGCCAAACTGAAAGAGAAAATCTTCAGCGACGGCACGTTCTTCCATCCCCGCCTGCGGACGACCCGCGACCAGACGCGCAACATCGGATTCAACGAGGTGAAGGCGACCGCAAACTACGCCTGGCCGCAGTACGATGGCTCGTGCCCCTACCTGGTCGATGAATTCGGCGGCATCAAATGGGTGAAGGACCAGGAGAAGCAGGCCACGGATTCCCAGACCGAATCGTGGGGTTACGGACAGGCGCCCCGTACGCTCGAAGAGTTCTACACGCGGCTCGAAGGCCAGGTAGACGCGCTGCTCTCGCTCTCCGGACAGGTGTGGGGCTATTGCTACACCCAGCTCACGGACGTGGAACAGGAACAGAACGGCATCTATTGCTACGACCGTTCGGCCAAGTTCGACATGGACCGGATCAAGGCCATTTTCAGCAAACGCCCGGAACATCCCGCCCGATAACGCGCCGGACAGCCGCCCGCCCGAATGAAGCGCACCCCGAAATCCCTTTCCGGATTTTCGGGGTGCGCTTTTTATCCGGTTCGTCATCGTCCGCCTGCGGCAAAGCCTCGTGCGCGAATGCGCCCGGGAACAGAAGGCGTCGCTGAATTTCCATTCGCGTGTTTTCCCGGTTTCAGAGTCTCGATATAAAGTATTCCTGCATATTCCAACGATATACCCTTAATGAACGCTGCAATTGGGGATGCTTCATGTCGGTGCGTCGCACGGCGAGTGGCGGACGGTCCGACATGCGACCTTCTGTTTTCGGCACCATGAACTCCCGAAGGCAAAAAGCCACAGCGCCGGCACACTCCGCAATAGCAACCGACGGTTTTTAAATTATTCACGAAATATAAAAAAAGTCTCCACGGAGTACGCGGAGACAATAGGTTGAAAACCTTCGGCATATAGCCTTATTGTGATAAGATGTAGAATTCTTACACCACAAATATAGTAAAAAAAGATGAATTTCTGCAATTTTTTATTTATTTTTACAGAAAACACTTTCTTCATATGGCAAAAGTATTGGGTTTGGACCTTGGCACCAACTCACTGGGATGGGCCCTTGTCGATGAATCGGAGAACGAATATACGCTGATTGACAAAGGTGTAGACATTTTCCAGGAGGGAGTTGCCCGCGACAAAAACAATGAAAAACCTGCCGTTCAGGATCGGACGAGCGCCCGGGCACTGCGCCGCCACTATTTCCGGCGGCGTCTGCGAAAAATCGAACTGCTCAAAATACTCATCCGTTACGACCTTTGCCCGCCGTTGCCCGAGGAGCTGTTGACCGCCTGGCAAAAAGAGAAACGTTACCCGCAGGACAATGAATTCCTCCGTTGGCAGCGAACCGACGACAATGGGGATCGAAATCCTTACCACGATCGTTATGTAGCCCTGTCCGAGCGGCTCGATCTCGGGAATCGCACACAGCGCTGGCTGCTTGGCCGGGCGCTTTATCATTTGGCACAGCGACGCGGATTCCTCAGCAATCGCAAGGAAGCAGGAAATGAGAAAGAAGACGGCACGGTCAAGGAGTGTATCAAAAATCTGTCGGCTGAAATAGCAGCGGCAGGGTGTCGGTACCTCGGAGAATATTTCTACGGACTGTACCAACACAAGGAACGAATCCGCGACAAATACACCTCGCGCAACGAACACTACCTGGCCGAGTTCAATGCCATCTGCGACCGGCAGCAATTGCCCGACGAATGGCGTAAGGCGCTGCATCGGGCAATCTTTTTCCAGCGCGACCTCAAATCGCAGAAGGGGTCAGTCGGCCGATGCACCTTCGAGCCGACGAAGAGTCGGGGCCCCGTTTCGCATCCCCGTTTTGAGGAGTTCCGGATGCTGTCGTTCGTCAACAACATCCGGATTACAGGACCGGGCGACAATGCTCCACGACCTTTGACACAGGAAGAGTTCGAGACGATTCGTTCGCTCTTCTTCCGGAAAAGCAAGCCTTATTTCGATTTCGAAGAGATCGCCCGCAGAATCGCCGGCAAAGGGAAATATGCCTGCAAAGAGGAGCGTACAGAAGCTCCTTATCGTTTCAATTTCGCCCGCACGGCCACCGTATCGGGATGCCCCGTCACGGCATCGCTGCAAGCGATCTTCGGAGACGACTGGATTACGGAGATTCGCAGCCTTTACCTGCTTGGAGCAGGAAAAAACGAGGACCAGATGTTGAATGACGTATGGCACGCCCTCTTTTCGTTCAACGACGAAGGTCGGCTGCGTAGCTGGGCCTGCGAAAAATTGCAACTCACGGATGAACAAGCCAAAGCGTTTGCAGCCATCAAACTCCCGCAGGATTACGCGGCGTTGAGCCTAAATGCCATCGGCAAGATTCTGGTCTATCTGCGCTGTGGCTATCGGTACGACGAGGCGGTATTCCTGGCCAACCTGCGGGCGGCACTTCCGAAGGAGGTCTATGCCGACGAAAGCCGTCGGCATGAAATCGAACAGGACATCGCCTCGCTGCTGCTTGACTACAAGCGAAATCCGTATAACAAGTTCGATTCAAAGGAGCACCGCATTGCCGACTATTTCAGCGATCATGGATTGGATGCCTCTCGTCTGATGCGTCTTTATCATCCCTCGAAAATCGAGACCTATCCGGATGCGCAACCCAAGGCAAATGGCATTCTGCAGCTCGGCTCTCCACGTACTGCGGCCATTCGCAACCCGATGGCCATGCGGGCCCTGTTCCGATTGCGCAACCTGATAAACACGCTGTTACGCGAAGGCAGGATCGACCGAGACACGAAGATCCGGATTGAATTCGCCCGCGGACTCAATGATGCGAACAGGCGGAAGGCCATCGAGCAGTATCAGCGGGAACGGGAGGTTGAGAATCGGAAATATGCCGAAGAGATCCACAGCCAGTATGCCGCCGAAACCGGCCGCGAGATAAAACCCTCGGACGACGAAGTGCTGAAATACCGGCTGTGGGAAGAACAGCAGCACGTCTGTCCCTATACCGGGCGGCAAATCCGCATTTCGGACTTCGTCGGGTCGGCTCCGGATTTCGACATCGAGCACACGCTCCCGCAGGCTCGCGGCGGCGATGACTCGCAGATGAACAAGACGCTCTGCGAAAACCGGTTCAACCGGGAGACAAAACGGGCGAAACTGCCGGCCGAGTTGTCCAATCATGTCGAGATCATGGAGCGGATCGAATCGTTTGGTTGGCGGGAAAAAATGGAGAGTCTGCAAAAGCAGATTGAAGCCCAGGTTCGCAGGAGCAAAAGCGCAGCGATTAAATCCGAAAAGGACGACGCCATCCAGCGCCGCCACTATTTGCAGATGCAGCTCGACTACTGGCGCGGGAAATACGAACGCTTCACCATGGCCGAGATTCCCGAAGGATTCAGCAATCGGCAGGGAGTCGACATCGGTATCATCGGCAAATATGCACGGCTCTATCTGAAGACGGTTTTTGACCGAATCTATACGGTCAAAGGTTCCACGACCGCCGCGTTCCGCAAGATGTGGGGACTGCAGGAGGAGTATGCCCGCAAGGAGCGCACGAACCACGTCCACCACTGCATCGACGCCATCACGATCGCCTGTATCGGCCGCCGGGAGTACGACCGCTGGGCGCAATACGTCGCCGACGAGGAGCGATACGGCTACGGCGAAAGCGGCAAACCCCGCTTCGAGAAACCCTGGCCGACCTTTACCGAAGATGTCAAGGCGGCGGCCGACGAACTGCTCGTTGCCCACCACACGCCCGACAACATGGCCAAACAGACGCGCAGGAAGTTACGGGTTCGCGGCCGGATAAAGCTGAATGCCGACGGGGAACCAATCTACCAGCAAGGAGACACGGCTCGCTGCCGGTTGCATCAGGATACCTTCTACGGCGCTATTAAGCAGGATGGAGAGATCCGCTATGTCATCCGCAAATCGCTCGCGCAGTTGCAGCCGACGGACATCGACAAGATTATCGACGATGCAGTCCGGGATCGCGTACGGGAGGCAATCGACGAGGTCGGATTCAAGACGGCGATGAATCCCGATGAATACACGATCTGGATGAACCGTGAAAAGGGCATTCCCATCCGCAAGGTGCGGATCTTCACACCGAGTGTCAAACATCCGATCGCGCTAAAAAAACAGCGCGACCTATCTGCAAAAGAGTACAAGCGGGATTATCATGTCGTAAATGAGGGGAACTATTGCACGGTCATCTATGAGGGCCAGGACAAAAAGGGCAAAACGAAACGCACCTTTGAACTCGTCAGCAACCTCGAAGCTGCCCAATATTTCAAAGCCAGCGCTGACCGGGAAGCCCGCCCCGATCTGGTACCGCAGACCGACACGAACGGTTTCCCCTTGAAATACATCTTAAAAACGGGGACCATGGTCCTGTTTTATGAAAATACCCCGGCAGAACTTTATGAATGTACCCGCAAGGAGTTGGTAAAACGACTCTACAAGGTAACAGCAATGGCTGCAGAAGGACGGGTACAGTTCCTCTTTCATCAGGAGGCCCGAGATCAGAAAACACTTACCTCCTTATATGGAGCTGGGACCTCTCAATTCTGCCAATCCAATCCATCACCGAAATTGCGTCTCAGCGTTTCCAATTTTAACATGTTGGTGGAAGGTTATGATTTCGAACTGACCGTAACGGGCGAGATAAAATTCAAAGATGACCGGCCATGCTGAAACGAACCTTGTTTTTTTCGGCACCCTACTGTTTGAGCCTGCGCAACGGCCAGATGATCATCCACACGCGCGAGGCCCCCGACCAACGGAAAAGCATCCCGATCGAGGATATCGGCTTCGTGGTGCTGGAGGACCAGCAGACCTCCATCACGCTGCCGCTCTTGAATGCGCTGTCGGACAACAACGTGGCAGTTATCCTGTGCGGAGAGAACCGAATGCCGAACGCCTTGTTGATGAATTTGGATTCAAACAGAACGCAAGGTGAACATTATCGGATGCAGATCGCTGCATCCGAACCGCTGAAGAAGGGCCTTTGGAAACAGATCGTCGAGACCAAAATCCGCAACCAGGCTGCCTTGCTGCGGAAGCTGGGATATGACGGAGACAAACTGAAACCCTGCTACATGAATGTCAAGAGCGCCGACGCCGACAACCGGGAGGGCATAGCAGCGAGAATCTACTGGTCAGAACTGTTCGGTGCCGAATTTTACCGTTCCCGCGAAGGTTCGCCGCCCAACAACCTGCTCAATTACGGCTATACGATCCTGCGAGCCGCCGTGGCCCGTGCGATCATGGGCTCCGGACTGTTCCCAGCATTCGGGATCTTCCATCGGAATCGTTACAACTCCTTTCCGCTGGCCGATGACGTAATGGAACCCTATCGACCGTATGTCGACGAATTGGTCTGCCAACTTTACAGAAACGGGAATACACAACTGACCAAAAAGGTGAAAGGCGAACTGTTGCGGCTCCTGTTTGTCGATACTCGTTTCGACAAGGTTGTGCGACCTCTCGAAGTAGGACTTATGTTTTCAGCCTCTTCCCTGGCTAAATGCTTTGCTGGAACCCAAAAAAAGATTGCATATCCTTTATTGGAGTAGTCGAATGTCAGAAGTACGCTTGAATGCTTATCGAATCATGTGGTTGTTTGTCTTTTTTGATTTGCCAACCAATACAAAAACGGAACGACGTCATGCGGCGCAATTTCGCAAGGCGTTGGAAAAAGATGGTTTCACAATGATGCAGTATTCAGTCTATGTGCGCCATTGTGCATCGAAGGAGAATATGCAGGTTCACATTAAGCGGGTTCGACGATCGATGCCTCCGACAGGATTTACAAGTATTCTTGCTGTAACGGACAAACAGTATGGAGACATATTAAATTTTTGGGGTAAAAGCGAACGAGCAAAACCGGAAATTCCGCAACAATTGGAATTTTTCTGATAAATCGTTATTTTCGTTCTTTGAAATACGGAAAATGCATCAAACTGGCTTCGTCGGAACACCCGATCGTATTTTTATAGTGGCAGACAGCCCGTAAGTAACACTTTATCAATCAATATGAGGCCCGACGTTGTGGTTTGATGTAGAATTTCGATAAGATACAACAAGTAAAACGCGACGCCGCAGAGGCTTCGGAGTTGTGGTTTGATGTAGAATTTCGATAAGATACAACATATCGAGCGCGCTTGTGCGTGCCTTTAGGTTGTGGTTTGATGTAGAATTTCGATAAGATACAACTCTTCCACCGAGAGGGCGAGTTACTATTTTGTTGTGGTTTGATGTAGAATTTCGATAAGATACAACGGCTGTTTCCTCACTAATACACAAGCAAGAGTTGTGGTTTGATGTAGAATTTCGATAAGATACAACCTCCGCCAGTCTAATGATTGGTTTGCCCCGGTTGTGGTTTGATGTAGAATTTCGATAAGATACAACCCGCAACTATTTTGAGAGAAAATGAACAATGTTGTGGTTTGATGTAGAATTTCGATAAGATACAACAACTACTCCTTCAGATAGTGAGTCTTGTTTGTTGTGGTTTGATGTAGAATTTCGATAAGATACAACGTGAAACTCCGGCGAATGTCCGCATTTACGGTTGTGGTTTGATGTAGAATTTCGATAAGATACAACTATAGCAGAATTGGAACGAATCCGAAATAGTTGTGGTTTGATGTAGAATTTCGATAAGATACAACCGTTTACTTCGCCGTTGAACAATACTTGAAGTTGTGGTTTGATGTAGAATTTCGATAAGATACAACTTTGCGATTGTGGAACGCTTTGTCGCATAAGTTGTGGTTTGATGTAGAATTTCGATAAGATACAACGCTGGGACGCTACGCGTCTTCGGCCTCCATGTTGTGGTTTGATGTAGAATTTCGATAAGATACAACCTTCCTACGCTTTTGAGGAAGTCTCCGAATGTTGTGGTTTGATGTAGAATTTCGATAAGATACAACGATTGGGTACCGCTCAAGCGCGGGCCGTTCGTTGTGGTTTGATGTAGAATTTCGATAAGATACAACCCGGAAGAACCAAGAACGGCAGCGGGTGTGTTGTGGTTTGATGTAGAATTTCGATAAGATACAACAGGAGTGGCCAAGCTTGTGGCGCACGCGCTGTTGTGGTTTGATGTAGAATTTCGATAAGATACAACTACTGGAGTTTCGCCAGTTCCCCGACCGCGTTGTGGTTTGATGTAGAATTTCGATAAGATACAACGCCAAAAGCGTTCTTGCTGGAGCGATTTTGTTGTGGTTTGATGTAGAATTTCGATAAGATACAACGTGGACTCTGCGTCACTGAGCGACCGAGAGGTTGTGGTTTGATGTAGAATTTCGATAAGATACAACAAAAGACGAAGAAATGAGACTCTCGAGGCCGTTGTGGTTTGATGTAGAATTTCGATAAGATACAACGGAGAGTCTGAAATATATATGCGGGTTTACGTTGTGGTTTGATGTAGAATTTCGATAAGATACAACACATGGGACCATGAGCCACTGCCGGGCAAGTTGTGGTTTGATGTAGAATTTCGATAAGATACAACGGCCGACCTAATTTCGTTGTACATACAATTGTTGTGGTTTGATGTAGAATTTCGATAAGATACAACCGTGCTCTCGGTGAGTCTGCTGCTTCTACTGTTGTGGTTTGATGTAGAATTTCGATAAGATACAACAAAGAATTAAGAAAATGAGAATGGCAAATGGTTGTGGTTTGATGTAGAATTTCGATAAGATACAACGCCAGTGCTTTATGCCTTCCTTGTACTTCCGTTGTGGTTTGATGTAGAATTTCGATAAGATACAACATACGACGCACCGAAAAAATCAACGTTCAAGTTGTGGTTTGATGTAGAATTTCGATAAGATACAACACCGACGCATGGTCAGCCGTTCACGCTCTCGTTGTGGTTTGATGTAGAATTTCGATAAGATACAACCGATCGGGCGAACGCTTTACGTTTCGGCGGGTTGTGGTTTGATGTAGAATTTCGATAAGATACAACCAACATCAGAAAATCAGTGCCGGGAGCGAAGTTGTGGTTTGATGTAGAATTTCGATAAGATACAACTACGCCTCCGGCGGTCTTGTCACAGGGCCGGTTGTGGTTTGATGTAGAATTTCGATAAGATACAACCCACGGAACGATTTACAAGCGCGATTCAGTGTTGTGGTTTGATGTAGAATTTCGATAAGATACAACATACGAACAACCTACGGTGGCCAGCCAGCTGTTGTGGTTTGATGTAGAATTTCGATAAGATACAACTTAGCCATATCAAGATTGCTGAGACGTAAAGTTGTGGTTTGATGTAGAATTTCGATAAGATACAACGATATAGGAAAGCATGTATATCATTTATCGTTGTGGTTTGATGTAGAATTTCGATAAGATACAACTCGGCCGTCCTTAACGGCAGCGCGAGGATAGTTGTGGTTTGATGTAGAATTTCGAGTGGCAAATGTCGTTTTCGCTATTGGATTACGCCCCATTCCAAGGTGATAACATT
>ERZ824480.1732-NODE-1732-length-18149-cov-7.539682_pt1 | contig 18149 bp, 10 predicted proteins | sample MGYA00519861_ERZ824480 | MGnify/ENA primary metagenome ERZ824480 (study PRJEB31778, sample SAMEA3449152) | human gut metagenome | biome: human gut; feature: human-associated habitat; material: faeces | place: United Kingdom | collected 2010/2012 ... | reverse complement strand
TTCTGACTGCAAAGTTTTCATCTTTGTATCAAAATCAATATTTTCATCCCGGTTTACAAATTCAATATATCTGCTCGGAACAAGGGTAAAGCCTTTTTCCTCAACTTCTTCAAAAGATGCAGAATAGCAGAACTCAGGAACATTCTGATATGTTTCTTCGTATCCTTCTTGCTGCCATGCGTGATAGACAGATGTTACCTTTGTTCTGTCCTCGTCGGTAAGCTCAATATATTTCTTTTCATAAGGACTGCCCATTTGTCTTAAATCCATAAAAAGTATTTCTTTCTCACGGTTGCGGTAGTGTTTTAAAACTCCGTTCTGCTCAACAGTTCGGGCTTTTTTATTCTTATTAAGAACCCAAAGAGTAACACTGATGTCTGTTGTGTAGAAAAGGTTTCTCGGTAGAATGATGATAGCTTCCACGAGATTGTTTTCAATGAGCTGCTTTCTTATTTTAAACTCTGTTCCATCATCGGAAAGAGCACCGTTGGCAAGAAGAAACCCTGCAACACCGTTTTGTGAAAGCTTAGAAACGATATTCAAAATCCAACCATAGTTTGCGTTACTTGTGGGCGGAACTTCGTAACCGTTCCAACGAGGATCGTCAACAAGCTCATCATTACCTCGCCACTCCTTCTGATTGAAGGGTGGATTTGCCATAATATAATCTGCTTTTAAATCCTTGTGTTGGTCGTTACTAAATGTATTTGCCGCTTCTTCGCCAAGGTTTGCAGAAATTCCACGAATCGCCAAGTTCATTTTAGCAAGCTTGAAGGTGGTATTTGTATATTCCTGTCCATAGATAGAAACCTTTTTCTTATTTCCGCTATGAGCTTCTACGAACTTAATTGACTGAACAAACATACCGCCCGAACCGCAACAAGGGTCATAAAGTACACCATCATACGGTTCAAGCATTTCCGCAATTAAGTTTACGATACATTTAGGGGTATAAAATTCTCCCTTGCCCTTACCCTCTGCAAGAGCGAATTTACTAAGGAAATACTCATACACTCTGCCGATTATATCATTTTCCTCGTCATCAGTATTGATACGGTTAATTTCGTCAAGCAAAGATGCGAGCTTTGATGTGTCTATATGTAAACGAGAGTAGTAGTTATCAGGTAACGCACCTTTCAGGGCAGGGTTCGTTTTTTCGATAGTATATAAAGCAGTATCTATTTTAAGTGCAATATCATCCTGCTTTGCGTTTTCTATAATATAAGACCAACGGCTTTCGGGTGGGATAAAGAATACATTGTCCTTTGTATATGCAAAGGTCTTTTCAATCTGTGATTCATAACCCATATCAATAAGCTTTTGTCTTTGTTTTTCAAATTTATCACTTGCAAATTTAAGAAAGAACAGGGAAAGAACAACATGCTTGTACTCCGCAGGCTCAACGGAACCACGAAGCTTGTCCGCTGATTTCCATAACGCTTCTTCCATAGTTATTTCTTTTTTAGGTTTAGCAGCTTTTGCCATTATATCTTCCTCCGGTTCATTCCTTGATTGATTTTCCGTTGTTTTCCGTGTGTATAACCTCCACAATATCACCGATGTCACATTTAAGTGCTTCGCAGATTTTCAAAAGCATTGTAAAAGAAACCACTTCGTTTTTATTTAATTTTGTGAGTATTCCGGGAGTAATTCCTGCCATTTTCCGTAAATCAACTTTTGACAGGCTTCTTTCCGCAAGCAAAATCCATAATTTTTTATAGCTTATACTCATTTCAATTCCTCCGTTTGTATTAACTCTAAAATAGGGCTGGATTTATCCTATGCTTAATTCTTGATATAACCTCATCTGTAGATGGGTTACTTGCATCTGATACTTTATTTAGAAATTCTCCAATCTCGTTTTTAATGGTTGTAATTTTACTTAGTTGTTCAATTTGTTTGTGCGTAGATTCGAGAGGTAACTGTTCGATTTTTTTATAAATATCTTTGTAGTGGTTTTCCCAATACTGAATATAATCAAGTTGTCCACCGAGGTTGTATAATGTTTTTGCATCATCCATAATTACATACATAGTGTGCTTATCCCAATTTTCATCTTTCATGAGCTGAATAACTTCAAAAAGGCAAGCCGTTGATTTAAGGTAACTGTCAGAGATTACCAAGACTGCAAAATCTTCCTTGCGAATTGTTTTCATAAAATCAGAGATACTTTCCCAATCTCCAATCTCGTTTTTATCTCGTTTTATATTACAAATTCCGGCAAGCGATTTTTCAATTTTGTCTACAAAATCAGAACTACCATGATTGTATGACACAAATACAGACGGTAGATCTTTTTTAGGTTCATCAACCTCTCTGTCGGCGACAACATCTTTGTTTTGGGAATATGTAAAACACTTCTCTGATAGCTCCACCTCATAACCACCAAGCACATCGGAACTTAGTTTTGTGAAATATCCCTGAGCTTTCATTCTGTTTAATACCTTTTCGTAGTTCTTTATATGAGAAAGTCTTGCGTCACCATCAACCAAATACATCTCGTCATCATTATTGTACATATCAAGCAACACTTTTAGCACTTCAGCAATTACATCTGCTGTTTGCGGAGTGGTTGACTCTTTAGAAGGAGTTGCTGAAGTGTCAAATCTACCAAAACGTTCATACAACTGTACTTTCAATTTCTTTACATCCTCGTTATTTGCAAACTTATCTAATTCAGACAATTCTTTTATAATCTTGAACTGCTGACAAGCATTAAATGCAACAAGGTTTTTATATAAAGCTGTTCGCTTATTAGGAACAACAGAACCAAAACTTCCAAAATTGGATGAAGTAATTGGAATATTTACATTAAAGTCAATTGCATAACTATTGCAAAATTTTACTATTTCACTACCGGTTAAGCCTGTATTTGTATCCGCAAGAATATCTGCGGCATGTGTGAGAAAAACATCATCTATTTTATCGGAGTACAAAATTTACACCTCTTTTTGTATTTTTATGTGGATAATAGGTACTATAAACCCTATTATATTTTATTATACCACATAAATGTGTATTTTTCAAGAAAAACTGTTGATTTTCCGAGAGTTTTTTGTCTTTTTTAGAAAAATACACAAGATTCAAGCTGAATTGTAATCCGAGAAGGCTGAATTGTAATCCGAGAAGTCGCATTTGTAAAACGAAATGCGACTTTTGTAATTGAAACGCAAGTTTGTAATCTGAAATGCACGATTTGTAAGTAAAGTGCAAGTTTTGTAAACGAAATGCACGATTTGTAAGCGAGATGCAATACCTATTTTCCCAAAAACCAGTTATTTTTGCATGCCAATAAGGGATAGTTGCTTTGGCAAAAATTTTGTAAACCAAAATGCTACCCCTGAATCCCACCTAATATTTAGTGTATCCACCGTATCATTTTAATTATCTTTTAAGTAATTTCGGGTTGATTATGACCTGATTTTTTTCAACCTGTTTGTAGCCTAACTTTTCAAAAACTTCTGTACCATAATAGAACTCAAATGCTTCAAATGGTGTTTTGTTTCCGAGCTTCAGTCTGCTATATGAGTTGATGTGATTCATCATAACATCAACATTCTCCTGTGTTAAATTATCAAAGGTAACGCCTTTTGGTAATACTCTACGAATAAGCTCATGATTTACCTCAATAGAACCTTTCTGATGAGGGCATCCGGCATCGCAATAATATATGCTTGTTCTGCGGACTCCGTCTTTGGTAAATTCAATCATTCTTGGATTTGAAAATTCCGAACCCCTGTCTGTAAGTATAACCGGGAAAATCTTTTCAAATAGTTTTCTGCCTAATTTCACATATAGCATTTCAAATATGTCAATAACTGACTGAGAAGTGTTAAAATCCCTCAAAAATCCCATCATAAAGCTCGTATGAGGAAAGTGTATGGTTAACAGCACTTTGCCGCCTACAGTGCCTATTACAGAGTCCATTTGTGCAGGGTGAATATCGGTCTTCTTGTTCAAAAGCTTTTGATATTCTTCATAGCTTCTGCCAATATAGCAACCTCTGTCAACCTTAAATTCTTTCTTTTTTCTGCGTGGTCTGTATCGCACCTTTCTCGGAAGGTCTATGTTTCGTGCATCAAAGAAGCCTGCATCAATGTAATTATATAATGTCTTTTCGCTGCACATCAGGGTGTCGGCATTGTTACAGAAAATCTGATGGATTGACTGACCATTAAGAATCAAAGGTGTTACAAAGGCATTTAACCTTGCTATTTCTGCTTCATCACACAAAGCACCTTTACGAGAGCTTGAGATTTCCTGTTCAGCCATAATATTCGCCTGAACTGCGCTGTAAATGGTTTTCTCAAGAGTGCATTTGTTTCTTTCTTCACATCCGTTGCAAACATACGGAGGTTTAATTCTTACAATACAAACCTGCTCCGCAAATTCAGGGCAGTAGTCATTACAATGTCCGCAGGTTCGACACAGCTTGCATGAGGTTTTAACGCACTTATCTCCACACACCATACCCATTTTGCAGGTTTCTTTATGCATACAAGCATTGAAACCGAAACCACTGTAACCGCTTTTTTCAATAACAGAATGTCTTCTGATTTCTCTTGAAATAGTAGAACGGTCTTTATTGATTTTCTTTGCAATTTCTCCAAAAGAGCATCTTTGAAATATCATACTCTCAATCTCTAATCTTTCTTCAAATGTAATATATCCTGACATAAATATCACATTCCTTTCCAATACAATCTTAGTGGATACATTTATACAACACACAAAAATACAGGCAGGTGGGACCCACATTTTCTGTTGTAAGCGAATTTAGCTTTATAAAAAACAAACGGAAACGAGATTGATATCATTCAACTTCATTTCCGTCTTAAATTAATTATTTCTGCTGAATTATAAATTGAGAAAAGATTCATTTTATCGTAATCAATATATCGTTAGATACACCAAAGGCACTCCGACCGGAGTGCCCTTGTTTAGTTTTGTGGTTCTATTTAATTCGCTTTAATAAATCTTTCAAGAATAGCTGAGGCTTCTGCTCTTGTAGCATTGTCAAGAGGATTCAAGGTGGATTCTGTTTTACCCTTGATAAGTCCTGAACCTACTGCATACTGCATAGCGCCGATTGCATATTCAGATACGTGATGAACGTCGTCGTAAGAAAGAATGTTTGTATTCTCACCTGCCTGTACATCGTGTCCCTTGAAGTCAGCGTAGCGGTGCATAATAGCCACAATCTGCTCACGGGTGATGCTCACGTTTGGTTCAAAGGTGGTAGCTGATGTACCATTTACAATTCCGTTTGCCTTTGCCCAAGCAACAGCAAATTCATAATATGAACCTTCTTCAACATCTTCAAACGGAAGTCCTCCCCATACCGCAGGTTCGCCCTCAAGTCTGTAAAGAATTGTTACAAGCATTGCTCTTGTAAGTGTTGCATCCGGAGAGAAGTGATTTTCGCTTGTACCCTTCATCAATCCACGGATATATACATAATCTACAGATTCTTCAGACCAATGATCTACAGGGTGAACATCTACAAATTCTTTTTTACTACCCTTGGAGAGTGAAACAGAGGCATTACCGTCAACTGTAACAGCAACGCCGCCATCAACTACCTCAAAATCGGTAATTACTGTTTCATTTCCTTTTTCGTCATTTACAACAACCTCATACACTTCTTCTGCATCGGGAACAGGGATAACAACCTCAGTTTCACCCTTTGCTACAACCTCTGCGGTAGTTTCGCCGTCTGTGGCTGTTTCTGTCTTAACTTCTGTACCATCTTTGCGAACTTCCTCGGTTGTTGTACTGCCGTCAGCGTTTTCGGTTGTAACAGTCTTTGTACCGTCTGTATCTTTTTCAGTAGTAACGGTAGTTCCGTCTGCCTTTTCTTCCGTAACCTTTTCGCTGCCGTCCTTGCTCTTTTCGGTAGTTATAGAGGTTCCGTCAGGCTTTAGGGCGGTTGTAGTTGTGTTACCGTCTTTGTCCTTTTCGGTGGTTGTTACAGTACCGTCTTTCTTGGTTTCAACTGTTGTAGTTGAGCCGTCAGTGTTGGTTGTAACCTCTGTTGTAGTTCCTGTTGCTTTATTGGTTGTAGTCTTCGTTGTAGAGCCGTCCTCGTTCTTTGTAGTAGTGGTTGTTGTATTAGAACTGCTACCACCTGAAGGTCTGCTGCCCGTCTTTTCATAAGTAACCGTTATAACATTTGCGTTTTCATCATTGGTTACAGTTTTTGCACCTTCTACAGTATAGCCATTTGCTGCAATACCTGTTACAGTGTGATTTTCATCTGGAGTAATTGTAATGGTAGCTGTGTACTCGGTGTTGTATGCAAATTTATCTGTAACCTCAGGTGACCAAGCTACTGCTGCTGTATAACCTGTACCTATAATTTCAGTTTGTGGTGCAGTATTCTTTACGGGAGCCGTAAGAGCAATTGCACTGTCGAGTGTTTTCTTAGCGATTGTTGCTGTGTATTCACCAACAACAATATTATTATGGTTTTCATCACCTGCAATAATACAATTAACTGTGTATTCTCCTGCAGAAGTTCTTGTTGGAACCTCTGCTGTTGCCTGTGTTCCGCCGATATAATACTTCATTGTACCGCCATCTGCTGTACCCGGTGTTAACAGTTCCTGAGCAGAACCATTATATACAAGTCCTATCTTTACAGTCGGTTCAGTATAAGTTGGAACAGCCTTTGCCATTCCGGTTTCCTTATTAGCAATAGTTCCTGTAAAGTTTCCGTTTGCAGTAAAGATTGTCTTGTCGTAGGCATTGGTTACGTCACTCCAAGTACCTGTTACTGTAAGACCGTCAATAGTTACGGTTGCAGAAGGTGTCTGTGCTACGCCTGTATATTTAAGCTCCGCAAAATTACCAACGGTTGCACCTGTAATGTCTTTCTGCGCAATAGTGAATGTGAATGTTACATCAGCTGTTGTGTCATCAGTCCAAGTATAATTAACCTTGTCTTTAAGAGCAACAGTAACAGTTTGACTACCTGCGTTTGTCATTTTATTATCCGTTACGGTGTAATAATCACTTGCAGCTACATTATAAGTCTGCTCACTGCCGTCATAGACAAATGATGTGTTGTCACCCACAGGCTTATCAATCTTCTTCGGATTGATTTTAACGCTAACCTGCTTTGTATCACCGTTATAGTTATCATTACCTGCAACAGTATATGTAACCGTGTATTCTCCGGCATTTAACATTTCTTCTACGGTCTTATCAACACTAACAGTACCGAAGTTTGTTGTAGCTGTCGGAAGTATCAAAGTTTCGCCGTAGGTCTTTTCTATCGGCGTCGTATTAACTGTGATAACGGCATTCGCTTTTTCAATAACCAGTGTATCATCAAGAATCTTATTGAACGCCTTGTATGTGTCGTCTTCGTTTCTTGTAATTCTTACATCATATTCGCCTGCATCTGTGGGCGCGTCTTTTGTCCAAACATCTTCTACATAATATTCAACGGTAAAGCCTGTGAGAGCTGTGCCTGATATAGCAAACGCTTTAGCGTCTCCGTCATAAATGAATGTCTGTGCGGTTTCCGTAATTGATACAGTTGCTTTTTCCGCCCACATAGCTTTGACTGTCACATTCTCAGCAGGCATGGTTGCAGGGATTTCCTTATCCCAGCCTGCAAAGGTGTAACCGGTCTTGGTGGGTGCTGCGGGAGCTGTCACAGAAGAATTGTAATTCTGTGTAATCGGGTCAATCGCAGTGCCACCGTCGGTATCAAAGGTGACGGTGTACTGGTTGATCGTCCACAGAGCCTTAACGGTCATATTCTTGGCAGGCATATATGCGGGGATTTCCTTATCCCAGCCGACGAAGGTGTAACCTGTCTTGGTGGGATCGGCGGGAGCGGTAATCATACTGCCGTAATCCTGCATGATGGGAGCAACATCCGAGCCGCCATCGGTATCAAATGTAATGGTGTACTGGTTGACTGTAAAGCTGCCGGTAATGATCACATCATGGGCAGGCATGGTTGTGGGCATCGACTGACTCCAGCCGGAGAAGGTATAGCCAGTCTTGGTGGGATTGGAAATGACTGCGAACACATTTTCACCATAATTCCGTGTGAATTTGGCATATTCTGTGTCGTCGACCATGTAGATGATGCTGTACTGATTGACACTATACTGTGCCTGAACGGTCAGATCACTTGTGACATTGTCAAATGCCTGATCCCAGCCATCGAAGGTATAGCCTTCTCTTGTTGGATCGGCGGGAGCTGTTGCCGCCTTGCCGTGCTCGACGATCTGGGGATCACCGATTGTCTTGCCGTCACCATCAACAAAGGTGACGGTATAGGTCTTGGGTGCATTGATCGTCAGGGTGCAAAGCTTATGGTTGGTAATTTGCTCATAATAATCATTCTCCGGCACGGTTATCTTAACATCGTATACGCCTGAGTTTGTAGGCTCTGCCACCTGTTGCTCGCCCTGCCAGTAGGTGATGGTATACTGATCGGGTGTGAGATAGAGCGTATTTGAGCTATCATAGAGCGACGTAACAGCAACAGTCTTGACAGTACCGTCATAATCCACGGTGGTATCGACATCACCGCTCAAATGCTTAGCTACTCTTGTTGCATCGATTTTATAGACAGTAACCGTGATTTCGTTGGTAAAATAGGATTCGGTTGAGCCGGTAGGAACAAACTCGAATTTGACAACATTTTCGCCATTCACCAAATTGGTACCGGTTGATCTTGTCTTCTTTAATGTCGTGCTGCTGCTGGCAGTAACATTAAATGATGCGTTTTTCAGCTCACCGTTCACATACAGGTGCATACGTCCCGCCGGAACTCCGCCGGGGAATGTGAAGGTGCAGAACATGGTGCCGTTATCTCCGCGGTAAAAATCGGTTATCGTATTGGTATAAGCTGTACCGATGGAAAGTGTAACCGTAAAGACTTCCTTAAATGTCGCACTTACGGTGACGTTAGATGCAGGCATGGTAAAGGCATAAACGCCGTTGTTTGCGGTGATCGCCGTACCATTGTACATGACGGTGTCGATCTCATAGCCACTGTTGGGTGTAACGGTCAGCGTGACGGTATCGCCCACGGTGGCCTCGGTCTTGTCGGCGGTGACGGTGCCGTTGGTAATGGCATCAGAAACAGTGACATCGTAGGCCGTCTTGCCGACGGTGTGGCGCATATCTGCTTCAGGCGTGGTCACTGCACTGCCGGATCCATCCAGCAGAACATAGCCTTCGGGCAGCCGGACGTCAAAAGGTTCAACGCGCGAATCGTAAAAAATCGTGATACCTGTGGGATCAACGTGGTTCGACAGGTCGATCGTGCCGTTTGCGTAGTAAATATCCCGGGAAAGAGAATACGCAGACAAGCTCTCGATCGTGCCGCCGGTTACTGTGACCGATGCACCGTACGCATGGATTACGGTAACGCCGCGTGAGAGCACTTTGCCGCCCGTGACAGTCAGCCGAGCATTCGTTGTGCTGTTGAAATTGTTCGTATTAATGGCGTTCGCGTCGGCAGTATTCTCCACCGTGCCGTTTTGGATGTCCAGCCGAGCGTTGTTGATCAGCATGATGGTACTTCTACCTGTGCCCGTTCCGAGCAGCTTACCGGTGCCTTCGGCAGTGGTGTCTGTGATCTTGATATCGGCACTGCCTTCGATAAGCAGAACCCTCTCGGAGCTTTCCCATGTTTTGCCGTTCAGGTCAATGGTAAAGCTGCCGCTGTCGATTCGGGACGTAGCGGTTGTGGTAATATCGCTCAGCAGCGTCAGTGTTGAACCCTCGTTTTCTTTAGCTGCGGTAATCGCATCTGTAATACTCGAATATTTTTCTGTCGCACCGCCTTCTCCGGCAGTGGTGACGGAGGCGACGTATGTCACACTCTCCTTAAATACCGCCGTAACGGTTACATTACTTGCCGGCATAGTAAAGCTGTAAACGCCCTCGGTTGCTGTTATCTCAACGTCGCTTGTGCCGTCGTTGTATGTAACCATGTCAATATCATAATTTTCCGCAGGTGTAACCGTCAAGGTAACTGTGTCGCCCTCTTTCGCTTCAGAAACATCCGCTATGACCGTACCGTTTTCGATGGAATTATTGACGGTGACGGTGTAGGTGGTGGGGGCGGAATCGGTGGAACCACTGTCCTCACCTTCCCACGAGGTATCTGCAGTCAGTGTGACAGTGATTACATAAACCGTTTCTTCATTGATCACCTCGGCAGCAACACTGACATGGCTACCGATCACAGAGACCTCACCATTGCTGTCGTCATCGCTGTCGGTAACAGTCAGCGTGAAATCCGCAGGGGTCAGATAGCCCGTAGGAATTGAGACACTATCACCGGTGAAGGACACGGTATAGCTTCCAACCGGAAGATTAAAAAAGGAGGCAGAGGTGTTGCCCAGCGGAACATCACCGAGTATGGTGCTCAGTACACCCTCTTCAGAGGCACTGTCTATAATCGCACCCTCGGTATCCACTGTTTTGAGCATCATAGGGATGTAAACGGCGGTTTCATCTGCACTTGCCGTCAGCGTAAAGCTCGGTATAAATGTCATCAGTATAGCAAGCGTTAAAAGCCACGCTGTTATTTTGTGAAATCGTGTTTTCGTTTTCATATTGTGATTTCATTCCTTTCAATATGTATTGTGCTACTGTTTATAAAAGCAGTTAGGAATTGTTTGTTCAAAATTCATTTTACTGTGATTCTTCCATCTGTCGCGGCATATTTCTCACTTAAGCTTCCACCGAGAACGTTTGTGATATATTCCGTAATAACCTGATAATCTGAAATTCCCTCGCTTATGACAAACTCGTTATCGGTAAACTTTGTATAGTTATCTCCACCGTCTCTTAACAGATAGTTGTGAGAAGCAAGTGTGTAAATTTGATTGGCTTCAATCGGTGAATATTCTCCACTTTCGCCAAGCACAAGAATGTCTTTTACACGACGGTCACCCGAAACCTTAACAAAGTTATCATTTTCATCAAGAACCACGGACGACGGGATTGATGTATCAATCGTGAATTTAAGCCCTGACACCTGCATAAATCCGCCATTTTCTCCGACTGCATTTCCGTTTTCTTTAAATTCAGCCTTTGTATGCATACAAGCCGTTTCAAGTAAATCAATAATTTCCTGACCTGTTGCTTTTACAACGCAAAGGCTATTGCCAAATGGATGTACCGCAAGCATATCGGCATAGGTTATATCGCCTTTTGGAAGGTCTGCTCTTATGCCGCCGCCGTTTACAACGCCGATATCTGCATTACCGATAGCTCTGTATGCGTCTGCACAGAAATTACCGATTGCAGTTTCTCTGTTTCTTACAAGGCGGATTCCGTCTTCGGTTGTGCAGGAGAGTGCAATGTCTGAGGCTGCTATAACCTCATTCATTTCATCGGCATATTTTGCCTTGATGCTTTCAATAAATGCTTCGCACTCTGTATCTTTTGCTGTATAGTCGGATATAAGTTCGGTTGTTATTGTACCATCCTCACAGATAACAAGCTTCCCTATGTTTTCAAGCTTTGTTCCCGTGGAAGAAAGAACAACATTCTCGCCGTTTATATTATCTACAACACGGCTTTCGATTACGCTGTGCGAATGTCCGTCAAGCACAACGTCAATGCCGTCTGTTGCTTCAATCAGTTCAACCGATGTATAGGGTGAGGACTCCTCTGCATCTCCGAGGTGTGCTAAAACGATTATGTAATCTGCGCCCTGATTTTCACATTCATCAACATATTTCTGAACATTAGCATAGAGGTCTTTTCCGTCATTTCCTCTTTCAAGGTCATACACATACTCTCCGTTCTCCATAAAGTATGAAGGAGTTGACTTGGTGTAGCTCTCAGGTGTTGTAATGCCTATAAAGGCAACCTTTGTATCTCCGTATTCCACTATTTCATATGGCTTTACCGCTTCAAGCAGATTTGTGTTTTTACCTGTATAGCTTATATTACAGCCGAGGTACTGTGCATTTGATTTTTCAATGAGGCTTGAAAGCTGCTCCATTCCGTAATCAAATTCGTGATTTCCCAAAACCGCAAAATCGTATTCCAACTCGTTCATAATATCAACGATATATTCTCCGTTTGATACAGTTCCTACAAAATCGCCCTGTATTGCATCACCGCAGTCTGCAAGGGTTACATATTCATATAAAGCTTCTGCTTCTTTTATATAAGCTGCAAGTCCTGCATAACCGATATTATCTTCAATTCCGCAATGAACATCATTTGTATAAAGAATTGCGATTTCTTCACATTCGTGTTCTTCGGCTTCAAGTCCTGATTTTATAAGTCTTTCCAGAATTGCCGCAGCTTCGGCTCTTGTTGCATTATCCTTTGGTGCAAAGTTGTTTTCGCCCTTGCCCTGCATAATGCCTTTCAGCTTGCAGAACATAACGCCTTCCAATGCATAGTCGGAAATCTCAGCAAGATCAGCATAATCAAGCCTGATTGCCCATACACCTGTGGGAGCGGTTTCCTTATACTTTGCATATCGAAGCATTATTGCTGCAATTTGTTCACGGGTGATATTGCTGTTTGGTGCGAATTCGGTTTCAGTTATGCCATTGGCGATACAGTTTATCTGTGCCCAGCACACTGCATCAAGGTAATATTGTCCCGGTTCCAAATCCGCATAGCTTGTTATTCCCGATACTCTCGGCTCACCTTCAAGTCTGTAAAGGATTGTAACCAGCATTGCTCTTGTTAATGGCATATCGGGAGCGAAGTGTGCATCATCTGTTCCGTTCATTAAGCCGTTTTCATAAACATAATCAATATTTTCTTTAGCCCAATGATTTATAGGGTGAACATCTGCAAATTCCTTCTTTGAAGGCAAATCTGACTTTTCGGCAGTAATATTTACCGCCTTTATATCATCTTCCTTAAAAGAATTGATATCACCATATCCAATACCCTCAAAAGCACTCTCGTCACCGAGAAATCCGGTCATCGCTGTATGGTCAAAGGCAAGGGTTATCTTGCCTTCGTTACTGTCAACAGCTATCGCAATACCGACCTCTGCAAATTCAGAAAGGGATGCGCCGAGTGCATTTTCCGAATTCTCAACTGACGGAACAAAACCAAAATGCACATCATTTAAAAAGCTTTCATCAATATTTTCAAAATTTACACCCGTGAGATACACAACAAAAGGCTCGCTCTGTGACACGGTATATGTATTTGTTTCTTCATTGTATATAGCGCTGTCCGTTTTAAATGATATTCCCGTAACTTTGGGAGCGTTTCCTAAAATTCCATATTCACCTCTGCCAACAGGGTTTATTGCACAGATTTTAATATCATAGCTTATATTCTCATCGGGCAGTTCATCAATGGTATAGGAAAAAACATCCGCATCTACCCCTATTGTCATACCGCCGTTTCCATCTGTTGAGCCTTCGGGCCAGCACTCTATTTCATAGCCGATGATTTTCGCACCGCCGTCATTTGCAGGTACTTTCCACGAAACTGTGATAGTTTTGTCTGCCTCGATAAGCTCTGTAATTATCGGTACACCGGGAACAGTTGCATTTTTGCTGTACGGCGTTTCATCTGCCACTGCACTCATACTTCCGTATTCAAAGCTTTCAGAAACAGCTTCAACGCCCACTGTATAGGTCTTATTGTTTTCAAGACCTTCTATTACATAGGTATATTTACCGTCTGTACATTGGTATTCATCTTTATGCTCGGTGTAATTCTCACCGTCAGAATCAGAAGAAAATACAATGTAGTTTACATCTTTTTCTTCAAGTTTGTCCCATGTAACGGTAATAACTCCGTCACCGGGAGTTGCTTCAAAATTCAAATCGTCGGGATCTGTCGCAAGAGCAGTTACCGGAAGTAATGTTATAAGCATAACTGCTGTAAGTACCCACACTGTTAATTTGTTTAATCGAGTTTTGCATTTCATAAAATCGCCTTCTTTCAAATTATATATTTGCGTTATTAGTTTCAAATTCTGTTATAGTTCTTTGCGTATTTGTTTTCACATATTTGGTTTATCTCCGTCAAGACGACTGACAAATTTGCTGAACATTTCTTTTGCAATCTTTTCGCAGTCAAGTGAAATAACCTTGTCAATGGTTTGCTTGCGGTCATTTTCAGGAATATCATATATTTTCATCATCGAATCTAAAAACAAACTGATTTTGTCATTCAACGTAAAATATCTGTTTTTGGGAGCTGTAAATGCTGCAAGCTCAATTCCACCTGTAACATTTTCAACTCTCCTGAAATCGTCCTCTGTCCAATCCGGCAGTTTATCTCTCAGGAGGTGATAGTTTTTCTTTGCAGCCCAATCCTTTATATAATCAAAGGTTGCAGGGTGGCTGTATGCCGAATAGTACAAATCATACGCCTTGTCATCGGTTTCACATAAGGCAATCTGCACGGCAATTTCTAATGCGTAAGAGAAAAGACTGTCATTTGACTTTGCCTGTGAATCGTCAATAACATCTAAATGAAAGTCCATAAGCTCCTCGACAAGAACTCGGAGCATATCTTCCTTAACCTTATAATGATATGTTATAGTTCCAAGTCCTATGCCCGATTCCTCGGCAATCTGCCTGTGCGTTGTTTTTGAAAAGCCCTGTGTCAGAAACAGTTTTGTCGCACTTCTTATAACCTTAATTTCCGTATCAGACAAGGGGGTAATCTTTCTATGTCTTTCGATAATGCTGTTCAGCATTTCTAATCATCTCCTTGTTTCGTTTTAGTACAAGTACAATTATAAATCAAATTCGCAATAATGTCAATATAATTAGATAAATTTCAGAACTTTTTAAGATGATTTTTTTGCAAAACAAAATGCAATACCAGTCTGCAGGTATGATTTATTCGCTTAAAAATATAAATCATACAGTTAGGTATTGCATTTCAGTTTACAATTGAGGTAAATATATAAAACCAAACAAGTCTTTTATCCGGGTTTGCTTGGTTTTTTCTTTTTGTGCGGCGCTGAAAAAGAAATTAAAAATTTTTTTGGAAAACGGTTGTATTTTCGGGCTTTTTATTGTTCATAAGGTGAAAGGGAAAAAACACCGACTTTCTGCGTGAAAGGAGGTGAGAAAAATGACTCAGGACGATATACGTATATCAAAGCAATTTTGCAAATTCTGCGTCCGTGTATTAAAGAATGAAGCTGTTAATATCGAGGCGGAACTTGCAAGGCAAAGGAAACGAGAAAAATCCCTTAACGAGCTGACGAATGATGAAATTATCAGGCTGTCGGTATGCGACGAATATTTTGCAGGCGAGCATATATTCAATGTACTTGACAAGGAAATCGTTGTAAATGACGCTGCGCTGGCAGATGTTATATCAAAGCTGCCGCAGGCAAAGCGCGACGTTATCCTGCTTTCCTTTTTTGCCGGAATGACTGATAAGGAAATCGGCAGAGAGCTTGGCGCAATTCAGCAGACAATTTCAAAAAGACGGCTCAGCTCACTTTTGCAGCTTAGAAAACTTTTAGACGAGGAGGGTTTTGAATGACAAAGCAACTGACAGAAATTCCGAGACATACCATTGACGGAGCCATCAGTGGCAATGCAGAGGATTTGGCGTTCATACTCGGTTATTTCAGCGGCTACATAAAGAAACTTGCCACTCGTACATTAAAGGACGAATACGGTAATGAATATCTTTATGTTGACGAGGATATGCGTTTGCGGTTGGAATCAAAACTTATGAAAAGTATTGTTTCCGATTTTGAAATACGCGGGTAATTGAGTGACGGAGGGAGTGCGTTCCCTTTCCGCACTCCCTTTTGTCTGTTATTATTCTTTCATAATCGCATTTTATATAAAGTACGATTATGAAAGACTGATAAAGTCTTTAATTATGTTCTTTGACAAATACGCTCTGAAATAACGGCGTCATAAACAAAAACGAATACAAAAGAAATATGCCGAGCTTTACGGCAAATACGCCACGACTGCTGATAGGGCTTTTAGTCGCTTTCTTTATCCTTCTTTCTGAACGAAACGAAAACAGTCCGAAAACAAGAGCGATAAAATATTTGTACCGTAGCTGCGGACAAGCAACTTGCAGGCAATGACGCATATTTCAGATAATGATACTCCCGTCTTGAACGCGTCACGGCATTGGACGGCAGGCCATAAGAATGGGCTGGGGTGAAATTCCCGTGAAGCCGCTGCTAACGGCTGTTCGGTTTTGTTATTTATCTTTACTTTGGCATATACAATCATTTACTGTTTAGCAAGGAGGAACAGTTTATGGAACTTAATATAGATGTTCCCGTTTGGGAAAAGTACACTTTGACTATTGAGGAAGCCTCAAAGTATTTTCGTATAGGCGAAAACAAATTACGGAAACTTGCGGAAGAAAATCTAAATTCGGGCTGGGTTATTATGAACGGCAACCGTATTCAGATAAAGCGCAAAAAATTTGAAAAGATAATTGACGATATTGACATAATTTAATAAAGAGCCTTGATTTTTTACTCAAAGCGCGGTAAAATATTTATAAGTTATATCAAAGGCTCTTTCCGTTGCGGAAAGGAGCGTTGCAAAATGTCAGAAAAAAGACGCGATAATAAAAATCGTATTTTGCAAACGGGTGAGAGCCAGAGAAAAGACGGACGATATGTTTATAAATATAACGACAACTTGGGACAGGTTAAATTTGTGTATGCGTGGAGGCTTGTGCCTACCGACAAAACGCCTTCCGGCAAGCGTGAGGATTTGTCGCTCAGGGAAAAGGAAAAAGAAATCCAAAGAGACCTTGACGACGGAATCGACACAGCCGGAAAGAAAATGACGGTATGCGAGCTTTACGCAATGCAGATAAGGCATAACGGAAATGTAAAACCTAATACCGTTACAAGCAGAAACTATCTGATGAAAAACATTTCGGAAGATAGGCTCGGCAGTACCGCCATTGAAAATATCAAAATGGCAGACGCAAAAGAATGGGTTTTGAGAATGAAAGAAAACGGATATGCTTTCAAAACAATAAAGAACTATAAGCGTTCCTTATCAGCAGCTTTTCATACGGCAGTACAAAATGATTTCATTCGTAAAAATCCGTTTGAGTTTGATATAAATGATGTTATTGAGGACGATACTGTAATCAAAGAAGCTCTTTCACCCGAACAGGAAAAAGCCTTTGTCAGCTTTATAGAGAATGACAGTAGGTATAAAGAATATTATAACGATATTATAATTCTTTTGGGAACAGGACTTCGTATATCTGAATTGTGTGGCTTAACTCTTGCTGATGTTGATATGGTGAACAGAATAATAGATGTCAATCATCAGGTTTTGCATAAAAGCGGAATGGGTTATTACATTGCCGATACAAAGACGAAAAACGGAAACAGGCAAATTCCTATGTCGGAAGTTGTTTACAGAGCTTTTCAAAACAAGTTGAGCACCTGCAAAATCTCAAAGTATAAATTAGTTTTTGACGGCAAGGTTTATACTGATTTCATATTTTGCAAGGCAGATGGGAAACCTCATATATCAGGCTGTTACGGCTCTGTATTTAAGGGCGCGAGAGATAAATACAAAAAGTTTTATGATATTGAGCTTCCGAAAAACTTGTCACCACACACTATGCGCCATACATTCTGTACCAAAATGGCAAACGCGGGTATGAATCCTAAATCTCTGCAATATCTTATGGGACACGCAAATATAACAATGACATTAAATTATTATACGCACGCCACATACGAATCTGCAAGAGATGAATTTGACAGAATAATGGGTAAAGCTCAAATAATGGACTTACCTAAACAGGAAGAACGCATTTCCGCATAAGATGTAAATATAAGTTTTACTACTTTATTTACTACTTTTGAAAGTGAAAACATAAAAACTTTTGAGAAGTTATAAGAATATCGCCCATAATCAAAAACACCGCAAAGCCTTGTAAAATCAAGACTTAACGGCATTTAAGAAGTTATAAAGAGATAATTAAAAATAGTCTGAATTTTTTTTGCAAAAAATCAGAGTTCGCTCATGGCGCTGCTCCTCCTTATTCGCAAAAGGTCACGTTCGCATCGTCTATTCGTTTGCAAGCGCACTCGTAACGCCTTTGGCTCACTACCAACCTTTTGCGAGAGTGCCTTCGGCACTTAAAATTTAATTTTACTGCATTTTTCGTTAAGTCCTGTAAGAACACTCGCACCAAAA
>ERZ824480.1724-NODE-1724-length-18217-cov-13.697776_pt1 | contig 18217 bp, 14 predicted proteins | sample MGYA00519861_ERZ824480 | MGnify/ENA primary metagenome ERZ824480 (study PRJEB31778, sample SAMEA3449152) | human gut metagenome | biome: human gut; feature: human-associated habitat; material: faeces | place: United Kingdom | collected 2010/2012 ... | reverse complement strand
GGGGAGTCGGAACACCCCTCCCTGCCTCTGGCCCAGCGGAGCGTCCCTGCACGCTAAAAGCAAACAGGAACTTTCCCCACGGCGCTGCAACTGCGGTTTCTCTTCCATGAAAAAAGGGATAGCAGAGCCCACGCGGGTGTTCTGCTATCCCAAAATACATATTATTACTCGATCAGGCCGTTGAGCAGGGTCAGGCACTTGCGGCTGTGCAGCTTGCGGATGGCCTTGGCTTCGATCTGGCGCACACGCTCACGGGTGACGCCGAAGTCGCGGCCGACCTCTTCCAGCGTGCGGGGACGGCCATCGTCCAAGCCAAAACGCAGGCGGATGACCTTTTCCTCGCGGGGGGTCAGGCTCTTGAGCGCCAGATTGATCTGCTGTGCCACCATGGCGCGGTCAGCTGCCTTGCCGGGAGCCTCGGCGTTCTCATCGGCGACAAAATCGCCCAGAGAGGAATCCTCTTCCTCACCCACGGGGCTTTCCAGACTTGCCGGCTCCTGTGCCATGCGCTGGATCTCGCGCACGCGCTCCACGCTCATGTCCATGGCCTTTGCCAGCTCCTCCGGGGTAGGCTCGTGGCCGTTCTGGTACACCAGCTGGTTGGTGGCCTGACGCATCCGGTTGATGGTCTCCACCATGTGCACCGGGATGCGGATGGTGCGGGCCTGATCCGCGATGGCGCGGGTGATAGCCTGACGGATCCACCAGGTAGCGTAGGTGGAGAAGCGGAAGCCGCGGTCGCAGTCAAACTTCTCGGCAGCCTTGATCAGGCCGATGTTGCCCTCCTGAATGAGGTCAAGGAAGGCAAGATTATGACCGACGTGCTTCTTGGCGATGGACACCACCAGACGCAGGTTTGCTTCGCTCAGGCTGCGGCGGGCGTTCAGGCCGTCGCGGCGGGTCTTGAGCAGCTCCTGACGGCGCTCCTCGCTCAGAGGGCCGTTCTCCACGGCTTCCATGGCCTTTTCCTCGTCTGCCTTTTCCTCAGCATCCTCGGCGGACTTTTCGCTGTCCTCGTCCAGATCCTCGTTGTAGCTGCGGCTGTTCTCGTCCTCTTCAAAGGAGAAGCGGGCGCTGTTCTTCTTGATGTACTCCGGTGCGTCGTACTTCTGGCGGTCTGCCTGCAGAATGTGTGCAGCCTCGGCACCGGCATGGATGCGGCGGCTCAGCTCCACCTCCTGCTCGGCGCTCAGCAGCGGGATCTGACCGATCTGCTTGAGGTAGTTCTTCACCGGGTCGTCCAGCAGCTCATCCATGGCGGCCTTCAGGTCTGCCGGGTTCTCCTCGGCATCCTCTTCGTTCTCATCGGCAAGGCCCATGTCATCGTTGTTGTTCTCGGCGTTCTCCACCTCAGCAATGATGCTGTCCACGTCCAGACTCGGCTCGCTCTCCTCCTCCAGGATCTTGATGCCGCGCTCCTCCAGCAGGGTGTAGAGGGTATCTACATCCATGCGGCATTGCGCCGCCAGCGCCTTGGCCTCCTGTGCAGAGAGGGTGCCCTCGCCCTTAGTCAACAGTTCCTTCAAAGTCATGCCCATTTTTTCTCTCCTTCCCACTCCGGGGAAAATTCTGTAATATCGCCCTGTGCATCAGATCACAAGGCCGCCGTTCACCCCAAACACCTGTCCGGTGATGTATCCGGCATCCTCGCCGGCCAGAAAGACCAGCAGCTTTGCAACTTCTTCCGGGGTGCCCAGCCGACCCACAGGGGTCTCCTCGGCCAGCGCCGCCTTGTCCTCGGCGGTAAAAGCCGCCATCATGTCCGTCTCAATGACCCCCGGCGCTACGCAGTTCACCGTAATGCCGCTGGGGCCTTCCTCCTTAGCCAGTGCCTTGGTCAGGCCGATGAGCCCGGCTTTCGCGGCGGAATAGTGCACCTCGCAGCTGCCGCCGGTCTGGCCCCACATACTGCTCACGGTCAGAATGCGGCCCTGCTTGCGGCGGATCATGCCGGGCAGCGCCAGCTGGCACAGGTGGAACGCACCGCTCAGGTTCACGTCCAGCATCCGCTGCCACTCTGCCGGGGTGATGTCGGTAAACAGCTTCTGCTGCGCGATGCCGGCGTTGCACACCAGCACATCCACTCTGCCCATGGCCTGCTCCACTGCATGGAACGCCAGCTCACAGCTGGCGCGGCTGGCCACATCGCACTGGATGGCGATGCACCCGGGCAGCTGCTGCTCCAGCGCAGCGGCAGCGGCGGCGTTCTGGTGGTAGAGCACCGCCACCTGATACCCTGCTGCCGCAAAGGCGCGGGCAGCGGCAGCACCGATGCCCCGGTCACCGCCGGAGATCAGCACCCGGCGCGCCGCAGCGGGTGCTGCAGGGGCAGGCCGTTCTTTTACAGGCTGCGGCGCAGGCTCTGCGGGCTGCGGCGGCGCAGGCGGCTGTGGCTCTGCGGGCTTTTCCAGCGTGATCACCCGGGTAGGCTCCTCCACCACAGGCGCTGCCGTTTTTTCCAGCGTCATGATGCGGGTGGGCTCGTCCACCACCGGCTCCACCGGCGCAGCCGGTTTTGCAGCCGGTGCGGCAAGGGGCTCCGGCGCGTTCTCTTCCTCCGGCACCTGAAAAGTCAGTTCAAACTCGTCCTCGTACAAGAGTGTATCCCTCCTGTTCGGTATTCTCGGCTTGGCGTAAGTGCTCCCAGCCGGAAAAACCCTGTTCCCATCCCCAGACAGTGCAGCGTTCCGTTCGTATGTCCGGCAAAGGTCCGGTGCTTTGGCGTGCCTGCCTGTACTTATGATGGGTTTCGACAAGATTCCATTGAATAATATACCACAATCCAGCCCAAAAAGAAAGTGGGAACTGCAATTTTTTACGCAGTTCCCACTATTTTTCCTTATTTTCCCCTGTTTTCGGGCACCGGGGGCTTCCAGCGGGGTCTGCCCGCCCGCTTTTCCCGCAGGGAAACAAAAAACGCCTGCAAAAGCTGCTGTGCCTCGGCCTCCCGCAGCCCACTTTCCACCACCGGATGGTGGTTGAAGGGCAGCGCAAACAGGTCGGTCACCGAGCCGCAGCACCCGGCCTTGGTATCGGCAGCGCCGTACACCACCCGGCGCAGACGACTGTTGATGATGCCGCCCGCGCACATGGGGCAGGGCTCTAAGGTGACGAACAGCTCGCACTCCCACAGCCGCCAGCCGCCCAGCGCCTTGCAGGCGGCATCAATGGCCAGCAGTTCCGCGTGGTGCAAGGCGTTTTTCTCGGTCTCCCGGGTGTTGTGCGCCGTGGCTACCACCTCGCCGTGCCGCGCCACCACCGCGCCCACCGGCACCTCGCCCAAGGCGGCGGCTTTGGCGGCTTCTTCCAGCGCAAGACCCATCAGTTCAAAATCGGTCATGTATCCCATCCTCTCATCCCATCGTCAGCACCAGCAGATTGTTTGCACTGTGCAGCAGCATCCCCGGCCAGAGATGTCCGGTGCGGTCTGCCAGCCACCCCAGACCCAGCCCGCACACCAGCGCATAGACCATGGCGGCGACGCTGCCGTGCTGCAAGGCAAACAGCACCGCCTGCAAAAGAATAGCCTGTCCCCTGCCCAGCGGCTGCGCCCGGCGTTGCACCGCACCACGGAACACCCCTTCCTCCGCCAGCGGAGCCAGCAGGCAGACCCGGAAAAACTGCGCCGCACCGCCGGGCGGCACGGGCAGCAGCACCGCCAGCGCCTTGCCCACCAGCAGATACCCCACCGCCCAGCCAAAGGCCGAAAGCAGTGCGGCGGTGCGGGGGTTCAGCTTGTGCATGGTCGGTCTCCTCCTACTATGGTTCGTTCCCGGTTATAGTACCATATCTGCCGCCGGGTGTGCAAGGTTTCGGCGTTCTGTCGTGGCAAATTTATGCAAAATATTGACACATCGCCCTAAATGGTGGTATAATAATTTCCAACCTTTTTAATAAAAACGTTGCGTATACTGTATTTTACCGGTAGACCGGAGGTATTATTATGATCCGTATCCTCACCGATTCCGCGTGCGACATCCTGCCCGCCGAGGCTCAGCAGCTGGGCGTGACCGTGATCCCCCTGAATGTGACGCTGGAGGACGGCACCGTCCTGCGGGACGGCATCGACATGACCCCCAGCGAATACTATACCCATCTGGCAGCCTGCCGCAAGCTGCCCACCACCAGCCAGCCCAGCCCGGAGCAGTTCGAGCGGCTGTATCTGGACGCCGCTGCCGCCGGGGACGAGGTGCTGGGCATCTTTTTGTCCGATGCGCTGTCCGGCACCGGTCAGTGCGCCAGACTTGCTGCCGACCTTGCCAACGTGGACAATGTGGTGTTCGTGAACACAGAGAACGTCTGTCTGGGACAGTCTTTGCTGGTGCGTCTGGCGGTGCAGCTGCGGGACGCCGGCAAAACCATCACCCAGATCGCTGCCGATCTGGAAAAGGCCAAGCAGCACCTGCATCTGGTGGCTGCCGTGGACGATCTGAAGTATCTGCGCAAGGGCGGCAGACTGTCTGCCGCCGCCGCTGTGGCGGGCGGTATGCTGGGCATCAAGCCCATCCTCGCCGTCCTGGAGGGCAAGGTGGCACTGGCCGGTAAGGCGCGCGGTCTGCCCGGCGTGTATGTGGCGCTGTTCAAGAAGATCGACGAGATGGGCGGCATCCACCCGGGCTACACCCCGCTGCTGGGCTACACCGTCAACCACCGGGAGCTGCAGCCGCTGCTGACCTACCTGCAGGACAACCTGCATCTGGACGCACCGCTGGTGCGCCAGATCGGCTGCGTCATCGGCACCCACACCGGCCCCGGCGCATTCGGCATCGCGTTCTTTGATAAAGAGCTGACGCTGGAATAAAATCTATTAGCAAAAACAAGTCGGACAGCCCGCGGGCTGCCCGGCTTTGTTTTTACCCGTGAAAAAGTAGTTCCGAAACGCCCGCAGGCGTTTCGGAACTATAAATAAAAATATTCTTTCCGCTGATTATGGCCAGAGCAAAGCGGAGGCCATTCCAAATCGTCCCGCCTTGCCCTTACAGCACCGCGTCCGAAATGAGCTTGCCCAGCAGCAGAACCAGCACCACCAGCATCATGGGGCGGATGAAGCGGGCACCTTTTTTCAGGGCAAAATGGGAGCCCAGCAGGTTGCCCAGAATGTTGCTGACGGCGCAGGGGATGCCGATGTGGAACACTACCAGACCGTTCATCAGGTAGGTGAACAGGCTGGCGTAGTTGCTGGCCAGATTGAGCACCTTGCCGTTGCCGTTGGCGGTGCGCAGATCAAAGCCCATCAGAGTGGTAAAGGCAATGATGGCAAAGGTGCCGGTGCCCGGGCCCATGATGCCGTCGTACAGGCCGATGCCCAAACCGATGGCCAGCGCCAGTAAAATCTTTTTCAGGTCCAGCGTGCCGTCGTCCCGGTTCTCGTCCGGCAGGTTGCGCTGCCACAGGATGATGACCGCCGCCACCGGCAGGATGATGAACATCATGGTGCGCAGCATCTCATCGCTGAGCAGCAGCACGATGTGCGCGCCCAGCGCACTGCCCGCAAAGCTGCCGATGGCCGCCAGAACGCCCACCTTCACGTTCATGGCACCGCTTTTGAAAAAGCTTGCCGTGGCAAAGGTCGTGCCGCAGGCGGCGCTGAACTTGTTGGTGGCATAGGTGTAGTGGGGCGGCAGCCCGGCAAACAGATAGGCCGGCAGACTGATCAGCCCGCCGCCGCCGGCTGCCGAATCCACAAAGCCTGCAAAGCCGGTCATCAGCATGAGAAACGCCATCATCCACGGCGAAATCGTGATACCCATTGTTATAATTCCTCTTATCTTTCCAAGTCGTTTGTTCTTTTTCAGGGGACGCGCGCCTCAGACCATATAAAACCTCCCCTCGCAGGGCAATACACAGCCCGGGATACCCGCGCACAGCAGGGCATCTCCGGGCACTTTTTGCAATTTTAGAAGTTATTATTACAGATTGTTTTTAAAGAAGCGGTATGCGTTGCGCCAGTAGATAGCTTCTACCTCGTCCTCGGTAAAGCCCTCGCGGCGCAGTGCCTCGGCCAGCAGCGGCATATCTGCCGCCGTTTCCAGCTCGCGCTGACCGCCAATGCCGTCAAAATCGCTGCCAAGGCTGATGACCTCAATGCCGCCCACCTGCTTGAAGTGTGCCGCGTGCTTTGCCAGCCGCTCCACCGTGCTGCGGCAGAGCTTGGGGTGTGCCGAGTCTGCGTCCACAAAGGAAGCGCAGTAGTTCAGCCCTGCAATGCCGCCCTTTTCTGCCAGTGCGCGGATCATCTCATCGGTCAGATTGCGGTTGTGGGGCGACAGGGCACGGCAGTTGGAATGGCTTGCCGCAAAGGGACGGGTGCTGTGGTTTACGATGTCCCAGAAGCCCTTATCGGAAAGGTGGCTCACGTCTGCGGTGATGTGCAGCTTTTCCATCTCTTTCAAAAAGGCAAAACCCCGCTCGGTCAGGCCGGTCTCGGTGTTGGCCACCAGCGGCCCGCCGGGGTTTGCGTTGGGGGCTGCCAGCTCGTTGGGGTAGTTCCACGTCAGGGTCATCATGCGCACGCCCAGTTCCTGCAGCCGCCGCAGCACGCCCAGACTGCCCTTGCAGCAGCCGCCCTCTTCCACCGTCAGCATGGCGCTGAGCTTGCCCTCGGCGCGGTTGCGCTCAAGGTCGGCGGCGGTGTACACCGGGGCAATCTTTTCCGGGTAAGCGGCCATGAGCCGCTTGAAGATGTCGATCTCCTCCAGCACGCTTACCAGCGGGTCGGCTCCGGGTGCGGGGTCGGCCAGATTCACATAGGCCGCAAAGCATTGCAGCAGATAATCCCCCTGCCGCAATTTTTCAAGGTCAATATGCAGATCGTTGTGCAAAAAGCTTTTTGGTGCGCCCGCCTTTTCGGCGCGGCGCAGCTCGGACAGGGTATCGCAATGCAGATCCCAAACCTTCATGATGGATCCACTCCTTTATGCTTCTTCTCCCAGCAGCTGCAGCAGCTGTTCGGGGTTCATAGACAAAATCGCGCCGTCTGCCCCACCGGTAACGGTGTCGGCCAGCGACTGCTTGGCCTGTTGCAGCTCCACGATCTTTTCCTCAATGGTGTCCTGCGCGATCAGCCGGTACACCTGCACCGGGTTGCGCTGACCGATGCGGTAGGCGCGGTCGGTGGCCTGATTCTGCGCGGCAAGGTTCCACCACGGGTCGTAGTGGATGACGATATCAGCGGCGGTCAGGTTGAGACCTGTGCCGCCCGCCCGCAGCGAGATCAGAAAGACGTCCGCCTCGCCCTGATTGAACCGGCGCACCTGCTCGGCACGCACCGGCTTCGGGGTAGAGCCTTGCAGGGTGAAGTGGCTCACCCCGGCTTCGTCCAGCCGCTTTGCCAGCAGCTCCAGCATGGAGGTGAACTGGCTGAACAGCAGAATGCGGTGCCCGCCCGCCACTGCCTCGGTGACAAGCTCCAGACAGGCTTCCAGCTTGGCGCTGCTGCCGGTCCAGTTGTCCGCCACAAGGCGCGGGTCGCAGCAGATCTCCCGCAGCCGCATCAGCACGGCAAACACGGTCATCTTGTCCTCCGGCTTTGCCGCCCGCAGCTTTTCGCGGGCGTCCACCACCGCTGCCAGATACAGCTTGCGCTGCTCGGTCTCCAACTCAACGCGGCGCACATTCTCCGTTTTGGGCGGCAGCTCCCGCAGCACCTCGGACTTCATGCGCCGCAGGATGAAGGGGCCAGTGAACTGGTTCAGCCGCCGCACGGCGTTGGCATCCTCGTCCTGCACGATGGGCTTTTCAAACCGGGCGCAGAAGGTCTTGTAGGGGGGCAGATACCCCGGCATCAAAAAGGAGAAGATGCTCCACAGCTCGCCCAAGCGGTTTTCCACCGGGGTGCCGGTCAGGGCAAAGCGCACCCGGCTGTTCACCCGGCACACCGCCTTGTATTTCTGGGTGGTGTGGTTTTTGATGGCCTGCGCTTCGTCCAGAATGCAGGCGTAGAAGCTTTGCCCGGCATACAGTTTTTCGTCCCGGCGCAGCAGGTCGTAGCTGGTGATGACGAGATCCGCCTGCGCCCACCCATCGACCAGCGCGGCGCGGTGAGCGGCATCGCCGTCCATGGCAACGCTTTGCAGCTGCGGGGTGAACTTCTGGCATTCCTCCTGCCAGTTCAGCACCAGCGACGCCGGGCAGACGATAAGGCTAGGCAGCTGCTGCCCGCCCTCCTTCATGGCCAGCAGGTAGCTGAGCACCTGCACGGTCTTGCCCAGACCCATATCGTCGGCCAGAATGCCGCCCATGCCGTAGCCATCCAGTGTGCGCAGCCAGCGGTAGCCGTCCCGCTGGTATTTGCGCAGGGTCTTTTGCAGCGAGAGCGGCGGGGTATACTCGCTGTCCCGCACGGCGTGGAAGCTGCGGCTGATGCGCCGGAAAGCATCGTCCCGGTCGAACCGCAGACCGTTCTGCCCCGAAAGCGCCCAGTCCAGCGTAGGGGCGCGGTAGAGCGGCAGAGCGGCGTGGCCGTCCTTCAGCTTTGCGCCGGAAAGCTCCAGCGTGTCGTTCAGCTCGTCCAGCCCTTCCAGACTGTCGTCCAGCCGCAGCAGACTGCCGTCCCGCAGGCGGTGGTAGCGTTTTTTCTGGTGCAGAGACTGCAAAAGCTCCCGCAGCTCCTCCACCGGGAAGGCGCCGGTGTCCACTTCCAAGTCCAGCACGCTGCCGTGCACCGAAACCCCTACCGAAATTTTAGGCGGGGCGGCCTGTAAGTTGCGGAAGGCATCGGTCTGGTACACCTCACCCATGGCCAGCAGAGCGGGAATGCCCTCTTCCAGCAGTTGGAAAAGCGCCTCCTCCCCGGAAATGCTGTAATGCCCCGGCTTGCCGGTCTCGGGTTCCAGATAGGTTTCCAGCAGCCGCTTTGCCCGGTTCTCGGTGCGGGCATCCCGCAAAAGGTCGGGCGGCACCGGCTCGCCGGGGGCTACCCTGTCCTCGCCGTACAGAAAGACCGGGTAAGCCGTAACGGTAAGCCCCCGGTCGGCATCCAGATAAAACTGCACCACCGGTTCCAGCGGGATCTGGTTCAGCAGCAGCCGGTCGGGGTCCACGATGTTGACCCGGTTGCCCAGCTCCGGCAGCACATAGCTGCAAAAGGCGGCGGCATCCGTGCTGGTAAAGAACAAACTGCGCCCGCCAAAGGTCTCCAGCACCGGCAGCACCCGGCGGCATTCCTCCCGCTGCATCCGCCAGAGGGTGGTTTCGCCCAGCAGATAGGCATAGTCCAGCCCCTGCACCCCGCTGAGCACCGGGGTACAGCTTAGCTGCACGCCGCCCTTGCGGCGCTCCACCTTCAGGCTGATGACCGGCAGTCCCTCTTTAAGAGTGTAGCCGCCCACAACGCCCTCGGCGGCGTAAAGCTCCACAAGGGCATCCAGCCCCTCGCCGGTCAGCGGCAGACCGCCCGCCGGGCCTTTATCCCAAGCGGATCGCACCGTGCCCTCGGCTTCAAATTCCTGCCGGGCGCTCACCTGACTGCGCAGCAGCCGCAGCAATTGCTGCGCATCCGGGGCAAAAGCGTCCCACCGGTGCACAAAGGCCAGCGATTTGCCGTAGCTGACGCTTTCGCCCTGCTCGATTGCATCCAGAAACTGCGGGATGCTTTTTACCAGATACTGCCGCCTGCCGATGCCGTCCGAGACCCGAAGCCGCAGCCAGATACGGCCATTGTGCGGCGTAAGCTCCGGTTCCAGCAGGGCAAAGCCGGTGCGCTGCAATGCAGGCTGGGGCAGCTGCTGCGCGTCCTCCCGCTGGTAGCGCTTCAGCAGCAGCTGGGCATCATAGTCGGTCTCCGGCTCTTCGCCCCGCCACTTGCGGCCAAACAGCATATCAAACCCGGCGCTGTAACTGTCCTTGCGGGGCTCCGGGTTCAGCCCGGCAACGCCCCGCTGCACCCCGGGGATGCTCTCCGGCTTTTTTTCCGGGGCAGGCGGATTCTTTTCCGCGTCCTGTAATAGCAGCGCGCCGATATGCTTGCAGTAGGTGCCGTCGCCGTTCTGGTTATAGGGGCAGTCGCAGGAGGCGCTGACAAAGCTGCCGTTTTCCCGCAGCCAGACCTGCGTATAATAGCAGTCCGGCCCGCTGCCCTGCACCAGTGCTGTCAGGTGCCGCACCCCATCCTCGTTGGTGGTGCAGCTGCTTTGCAGGATGCGCTTGCGGTACTTCTGTGCCCGCTCAAAGATGCTTTTGCCCAGCAATGCGCGGATCTCCTGTGTGTCCATGTGGTCTCCCTCCCCTGTGCTGTCGCGGTTCCGGTCTATTCTATAAGAATACCGCGTTCCACCCCGGGATGCAAGGGCAGAAGGGTAAAAAACGTTTAGAAAGCGCGGGCGGGACGATTTTGAATGGCCTTCGCTTTGCTTTGGCCATCTTCAGCGGAAAAATTATTTTTATATAGAGCAATACCGGAGCGTCTGCGGACGCTCCGGTATTGCATTTTTCACGGGAAAGGCCGTAAAGGCAAACGGCATTTATCGTGTTATAGTAAGTTCACAACTGTTCAGTCCTGTTTTTCTGCGGGGGCTGTGCCGTGCTTGCGGGTCTTGAGGTGGTACATTTCCTGATCGGCTTTATCGATCAGGTCGTGCACGGTGGCGATATCCGGCTCAAGGCGAGCGCAGCCGATGCTGATCTCGATCTGATAGGGCTTGCCGGAGGCGGCGTTGGCGGCGTCCAGCTCCCGCTGGATGGAGGCGATCAGGGTGCGCACCTCCACGCTGTTGCAGCCGCAGGCGATGCAGAATTCATCGCCGCCGTAGCGCGCCAGCACGCCGTTATAGTTGGCGCACACCTTTTTCAGGATGCCCGCCAGCAGCACCAGTGCGGCATCGCCCTCCAAGTGGCCGTATTCATCGTTGATATGCTTGAAGTGATCCATGTCCATCATGAGGAAATGCAGCGAGCGGTTGGGGTGGCGGCGGTAATAGGGCAGCTCGCTTTCCAGATAGCGCAGCGCCACGATACGGTTGCTGACGCCGGTCAGGGTGTCCACCGTGAACTTGGTCTGCAGCACCAGCACATACACGCACACCAGCCCCAGCGTAATGCCGCAGCACAGCAGCCCGCGCCCGGGCAGCCAGCCTTGCAGCAAAAAGCCTGCCGCCGGCGCAAGCGCGAGCAGCAACAGGGTTTTCAGTTCCTCTTTGGGTGTTTCCTGCTTCCAGTGGCTCAGCGTCCAGCTGCAGCGGAGAAAGGCTGCTGCCAGATAGGCAAGCCCCACCAGCTTCGCCCCCCAGAACAGGGTGCTGCCCCGCAGCCCCTCTGCGTCCAGATAGCAAAAGCCGTTTTCGTCCCGCGCTGTCAGCAGTACCAGCAAAAGCAGTGTCACCGGTGCGGCGCTGAGTGCCAGCTTGCGGCCGTCCTCCATCCATGTACGCCCCAGCTCTGCCTCCACATATAAAAACACCAGCAAGCAGCAACACGCCGCCAGCAGATAAAACAAAATACTGCCCCCGGCGTTCAGCCGGTAGGTCAGGGGGATGCCCAGCTCCTCCCACGCGCCCAGCTGCGCCAGCGCACTGCCATGATCTACGATCGTCAGCGCCCCGGCAAACCACAGCAGCGCCGTAAACAGCCGCCCGGGCAGACTTTTATCCCGCATTTTCTGCTGCGCCCGCAGCAAAACCGCCAGTGTGACCAGACAGAGCCCACTGACCTGAGTATGCGCAATAGCATCCATGCCGCAACGCTCTCCTTTACCCTAGGGCGGCTTTGCGCCGTCCGACCCTTTTTCGCTCTTCCAACGTTCCTTTTTCGCACAAACCCATTGTACCAAATCCATAACAAATATGCAACACAAACCGAAAAAATTCGTACAAAAAAAAGACACCGGAACGTCTTTCGGCGTTCCGGTATCTTTTGAACTCAAATCACTTTGCCTGCGGATGGGCAGCATCGTTGCGCAGGGCGCTTTCGCGGATCTTTTCCAGCGTCTGCTCGCTGAGGATATGCTCTGCCTTGCAGGCGTCCTCGGCGGCGGTCTGCTCGTCCACGCCCAGCTGCACAAAGAAGTGGGTCAGCAGCTGGTGGCGGCTGTAAATGCGCTGAGCGATCTCCTGCCCGGGCTCCAGCAGGGTCAGGTTACCTTCGCCGTCCACCGCGATATAGCCGTTCTCCCGCAGCTTTTTCATGGCGATGCTCACGCTGGCTTTGGTAAAGCCCAGCTCATTGACAACGTCAATGGAGCGCACTTTGCCCATACGCTGGCTCAGCATCAGGATCGTTTCAAGATAATCTTCTGCGGACTGGTGGATCTGCATGGTTTGTCCGGCCTCCTGCCTTATTCCCTCTGGGGGATTTTTCCGACAGGGGATGTGTACCCTCTGTCGTATGTTAAAGGATATCACACTTTTGCGGATGATGCAAGTAATTCGCAGCAAGTTTTGTTAAACTAACCATATTTTTCTGCACAGAACTGCTGTTTTGCCGGTTTTACACCGCCCCTGTTTTGTGCAAAGGGTGCAATTTACAGCGCAGCCAGATAGGCCGCAGGGCCAGTCTCGTACAGGTCGCCGCCGTGGGCGTCCAGCACAACGGTCAGGGGCATATCCTGCACGGTCAGGCGGCGCACCGCCTCACAGCCCAAGTCCGGCCATGCGATCACTTCCAGCGTCTGCACACTTTTTGCCATCAGCGCACCGGCGCCGCCCAGCGCAGCCAGATATACCGCGCCGTTGCGCACCACAGCTGCCTTGACGGCGGCATCCCGCTTGCCCTTGCCGATCATGATCTTGTTGCCAAGATCCAGCAGCCGGGGGCTCATGGCGTCCATGCGCCCGCTGGTGGTAGGCCCTGCCGAGCCGATGACCTCGCCCGGGCGCTCCGGGGTGGGGCCTACATAATAAATGGCGCTGCCTTCCAGATCAAAAGGCAGGGTCTCGCCCTTGTCCAGCGCCTCCATCATCCGCTTGTGTGCCTGATCCCGGGCGGTGTACACCACGCCGGAAAGCAGCACGGTATCCCCCGCCTTCAGCGGGGCCAGCTCCTGCGCGGTGCAGGGGGTAGTCAGTCTGTATTCCATTCTTCTCCCCTCCTTACAGCTCCGCGCTGGCGCGGCGGGTCACATGGCAGGAAACGTTCACAGCCACCGGCAGACCCGCCACATGGGTGGGCATCTGCTCAATGGCAAGGCCAAGACAGGTGGTCTTGCCGCCAAAGCCCTGCGGGCCGATGCCCAGTGCATTGATGGCGGTAAGCAGCTCCTGCTCCAGTTGGGCGTAGTAGGGGTCGGGGTTGGGGATATCCAGCGGACGCAGCAGCGCCTTTTTGGCCAGATACGCCACCTTGTCAAAGCTGCCGCCCACACCGATGCCCAGCACGATGGGCGGGCAGGGGTTGGAGCCAGCCAGCTTTACGGTATCCACCACGAACTTTTTAAAGCCCTCCACGCCGTCGGCGGGCTTGAGCATCTGGATGCGGCTCATATTCTCGCTGCCAAAGCCCTTGGGTGCCACCGTGATGCGGCAGCCCTCGCCGTCCACCAGATGCACCGTGATGGCCGCCGGGGTGTTATCGCCGGTGTTGCCCCGGCGCAGCGGGTCGGCCACGATGCTTTTGCGCAGGTAGCCGTCCGTATAGCCCCGGCGCACGCCCTCGTGGATGGCGGCTTCAAAGCTGCCGTCAATGTGCACATCGGTGCCCAGCTCCACGAACACACAGGCCATGCCGGTGTCCTGACAGATGGGCAGGTCTTTCTCCTTTGCAGCGCCAAGGTTCGACCACAGCAGGTCTAATGTGTTCTTTGCCAGCGGCCACGGCTCTTCTTCCCGCGCCTTTTCCAGCGCTGCCTGCACGTCCTGCGGCAGCTGAGTGTTGGCCTTGATGCAGAGCTGCGCCACCGTATCCGTAATGCTCTGTGCGGAGATCGTTCTCATGCCTGTGTCCTCCGCTTACAACCGTGCCACGCCGGTCTCGCGGGCAGCCTTTGCCACGGCATTTGCCACAGCCTCGGCCACGCGGGGGTCGAACGCACCGGGGATGATGTTCTCCTCGCTGCGGTCGGCATCGGTGATGAGGTCTGCAATGGCGTAGGCAGCGGCCAGCTTCATCTCATTGTTGATATCCCGGGCGCGGACGCTTAGCGCGCCCTTGAACAGGCCGGGGAAGCACAGCACGTTGTTGACCTGATTGGGAAAGTCGCTGCGGCCGGTAGCCATCACGCGCACGCCGCCCGCCTTGGCTTCATCCGGCATGATCTCCGGGGTGGGGTTTGCCATGGCAAAGACGATGGCGTCCTTGTTCATGGTCTTGCACAGCTCGGTGGTCAGGATGCCGGGGCGGGACACGCCGATGAACACGTCTGCGCCCTCCAGCGCTTCCTTCAGGCCGCCCTTGATCTGGCGGGGGTTGGTCACCTCGCCCAGCCAGTTCTTGTGCGCTTCGGCGCTGTTGCAGCCCTTGTACAGGGTACCAAACTGATCCACCGCCACGATGTCCTTGGCACCGGCGGTCATGAGCATCTTGATGATGGCGGTACCGGCAGCGCCGGGGCCGTTCAGGACGATGTGCACGTCCTCCATCTTTTTGCCCACCACCCGCAGGGCGTTGATGAGGGCAGCAGTGACCACGATGGCGGTGCCGTGCTGGTCATCGTGGAACACGGGGATGTCCAGCTCCCGCTCCAAGGTCTCCTCGATCTCGAAGCACTCGGGGCTCTTGATATCCTCCAGATTGATGCCGCCAAAGGTGGGCGCAATAGCCTTGCAGGCGGCAATAACGCTGGCAGCGTCGTGGGCGTCGATGCAGATGGGGAAGGCGTCCACGCCGCCGAACTCCTTGAACAGCACGGCCTTGCCCTCCATGACCGGCAGACCGGCTTCCGGGCCGATATCGCCCAGACCCAGCACGGCGGTGCCGTTGGAGACAACGGCTACCATGTTGCCCTTGAAGGTGTACTTATATACATCGTCGGGGTTTTCCTTGATCTTGCGGCAAGGCTCGGCCACACCGGGGGTGTAGGCGGTGGACAGGTCGTCACGGGTGGCGACCTCCACCTTGCTCACGATGCCCACCTTTCCCTTGTGGGTCTCGTGCATTTCCAGAGCTGCTTTATTGTAATCCATTTAACTTTCCTCCGTTACGGTTCGCATCCTCGCCCTCTCTCAGCGGACAAGCCTCCCTCCATGAGGGAGGTGGCATCGCGCAGCGATGACGGAAGGAGGAACTCCTTCAGTCTCACATACGCTCGACAGCCCCCTCAGTGAGGGAGCCTTATGTTCCGGGAAGGCTCACTTATTTTTATTGTAACAGAACCGCCGGGGTATTTCCACCGGTTTTGCGGCATTTCCCGCCTCAAAGCGGGCAAAAGTGATACCTGTGCCGGGCGACATTTGTGGAATTTTCGCAAAAATCTTTTCTTTTCGCATTTTTCCGTTATAATAGGATGGTATGATATTTGCATTCTCCGTGAAAACGGTCTGCTATTTTTAGGAGGTATCTCTTTTGAAACGCATTACCAAGATCCTGTTGTGTGTGCTGTGCGCGGTGGCTGCTGTGCTGTGCGTAGCTGCGGCCTGCTTTATGCTGCTCAAAAAGCAGGGCAGCACCACGGCATCCTCTGCCGCATCCGGCGCAAGCGTGTCCATCTACGGCAAGGTGTCGGATTTCGACTACGCCAGCTTCGATTATTCGGAGGGGCTGGACGATAACGGCCACTGGACCGGCATCCGCGCACTGGACTATGTGACGCTGCCGGAGGATGTATCCGCGCTGCCGCTTTCCAAGGCCGATATCGAGCCCACTGAAGCCGAGATTCAGGCCCAGATCGACACTTTACTGAACCAGTACGCCACCACCCAGAACATCACCGACCGGGCAGCCCAGAGCGGTGATACCGTGAACATCGACTATTCCGGCGCGGTGGATGGCGTAGCCTTTACCGGCGGCACCGCCACCGGCTACGACCTGACGCTGGGCAGCCACACCTTTATTGACGGCTTCGAGGATCAGATCATCGGCCACAACATCGGCGACACCTTTGATGTGACCGTCACCTTCCCGGAGGGCTACGGCGACTCCACCGACGCCGAGGGCAACACCATCACCCTCAGCGGCAAGGAGGCCGTGTTCAGCGTGACCCTGAACGCCATCACCCAGAGCGTTGTGCCCACCCTGACCGACGAGTGGGTGGAGACCAATTTTGCCGCCAGCGACGACCTGCACACCGCAGACGCCCTGCGCCAGTACTTTGACAGCGCCCTGTACGCCAACAATCTGGACAATGCCGTGATGGACTACCTGCTCTCGAACTCCACCTTTAAAGAAGTCCCCACCCAGATCACCAGCTACTACATCCGTATGTTCCTGAACTACCACTCTCAGCTTGCCACCAAGTACGGCATGGAGCTGGATGCCTACGCACAGGCCAAGGGCTACGCCGATGCCGACGCGATGCTGGCAGATTCCGATGCCTACTTTGAGCATCTGGCTAAGCAGGATCTTGTAATGCAGGCCATTGCGGAGCAGCTGGACATCACCCCCACACCCGAGCAGATCGACAGCGCCAACAGCTCCTACGCCGACACCTACGGTGCACAGCGCAGCATGCTGAACGCTTTGCAGCTGGCGGTGCTGGACAAGGTGGAGGAAAGCGCAGTGCTTTCCTGACAGTGCACCTGCCGGGGCGTGAGCGATTTTAAAATGCGCTCCGCGTTGCTCTGCGCATAGATAGCGGTATTATTATTTTTATATTTGATGAACGGGAAAATCCGCAGATTTTCCCGTTCATCTTTTTCACAAGAAGGGTCGTGGAGGAAAACGGCAGCTGCCGCGCCGCTTTCTGCGAAAGCGCGGCGGGGGAAAGTTTTTTGCAGACTTTCAGCGGGCTGAACTCCCTCAGTCAAAGCCTGACGGCTTTGACAGCTCCCTCTGGGAGGGAGCCTTTGGCATGGCGAGAAAGTTTCCGACTAAAGCACAAAGCTTGCGGGTGGGAACGCTCCCCTTGGGGGAGCTGTCGCGCAGCGACTGAGGGGCTATAAATGGAGAAGCGAAAAAAGCGTTAAAGCGATAGCGCCGACTGGCGCAGCGCTAGCTTTTTTGTGCTTCGACTTCTTCTTTAGGATTGTTAAGGGCGTGCAGCCCTTGACCCGTTGCGGGGTGGGTGGAGTCCAGAGGTAGGGAGGGGGGAATCGGAACACCCCTCCCTACCTCTGGCCCAGCGGAGCGTCTTTGCACGCTGAAAGCAAGCAGGAGCTTTCCCCCAGCGGCGTTGCAGATGAATTTTCCGCTGCATTTTCTCTTTACAAAGCAAAAGGCCGCTGCACGGTGAGGTGCAGCGGCCTTTGGTTTTCCACATTTTTACTTAGCAGTGTTGATAAAGCTGCGGTTGTCCCACAGGTACTTGATGCCGGAAATGGCGGTCACGGCGGCCACCAGCCAGCACAGGGCGATAGAGACCACCACCACGATGGAAACACTGTCCACCGTACCGCGGTAGCTCAGGGCAGTGCCGAAGAAGTAGAAGATGATGCTCAGCATCTGCAGCACGGTCTTGACCTTGCCCCACATATTGGCGGCGATGACCTTGCCGTCCTTGGCGCCGGCGGCCACCATGCGCAGGCCGGACACTGCAAACTCGCGGGCCAGAATGATGCACAGCACCACGGGGCTGCACACGCCGTCCCGCAGCATGTAGATAAAGGCCACGGTGGTCAGCAGCTTGTCGGCCAGCGGGTCGGCAAACTTGCCGAAATCCGTGACCATGTGCCACTTGCGTGCCAGATGGCCGTCCAGAAAGTCGGTGAAGCTTGCAGCGGCAAACACGATGCCCGCCAGCAGGTAGAAGGTGGCATTGAAAGTGCCATCTACGATGCCGTCCAGACCGGTCAGGGACACAAAGATCATGAACACCGGCACCAGAATAATGCGGGTCAGGGTAAGTTTATTGGGCAGATTCATAGGTTTTATCCTCCAATTCGTTATTTTACGACTGTACCATACAAATCGTAAAGGTCGCTGTCCTCTACCAGCACATCATAGAACTGGCCGGGGTACAGCGGTTCCTCGCTGGAAACGCAGACGCAGCCGTCCACCTCCGGCGCATCGCCGGTGGTGCGGCAGAGGTACAGGCCGTTTTCCTCGTCGATGCCGTCACACAGAACGTGCACGGTCTGGCCCACCTTTTCGGCCTGCTTCTGCGCCATGATGCCGGTCTGGATCTGCATTACCAGCTCGGCGCGCTTGTCCTTGACCTCCTGCTCGATCTGACCGTCCATCCGTGCTGCCACGGTGT
>ERZ824480.1721-NODE-1721-length-18233-cov-3.411541_pt1 | contig 18233 bp, 15 predicted proteins | sample MGYA00519861_ERZ824480 | MGnify/ENA primary metagenome ERZ824480 (study PRJEB31778, sample SAMEA3449152) | human gut metagenome | biome: human gut; feature: human-associated habitat; material: faeces | place: United Kingdom | collected 2010/2012 ... | reverse complement strand
CCTGCCATGATCTATATAAAAGAACTCGGCGCGTCCGGAGAAAAGGAGTCTGCCGCTCTTAAAAACCGAAGTCAGGACAGCGCAAAAAAGCGAAGTGTTGACGCCGCAAAAGAAGAGCCTAATAATATAAATATAAATAAAAATAATAATATTAAGAACAATATAACAACCTTATCCTTCGGACGGGAAGAAGGATTGATGCGCGAAATCGTCAAAGAAAATATTGATTATAATTCTCTCGTGACCGAGTACGGCCGCGATACTGTCGACCAGATAACGGAGCTTATGACCGAGGCTTTAATGACCAAAACGGGAACAGTTACGATAAACGGCACCGCGATGAGCCGCAGTGCCGTATCGTCAAGATTATTAAAGCTTAATCACGATCATATAAGCTATGTCATAGAGTGCTTAGAGGGCGTCGCGAACGTCAAAAACATAAAGGGCTACATGCTGTCGATGCTCTATAACTCGTTCACGACCATAGACACATACTACCGCGCGGCGGTGAACAGCGATATGCAAAATTACAAAACCGCGGAGAACGTCGCCGAATATGAGTTAAAGCAGACGTCGGACACCGGTGCGCCCTCGCGGCAGAAGGGGTCTAATAGCTCTGTCTCAAGCGCCGAGAGCGAGGACGACGAATATGCCCGGTTCATCAACATGTCGTTCTGACAGTCGGTCAGCCTTTGGATAAGGCCGCCGATCCGCGCGGTCTGCACCTCAAAGCCGAAGGTCTTATTCTCCCTGTGCCACTGGGCGCGTAGCTTCTCGTAAAAGTCCCGAAGCCTCCTGATTACCTCGCCGTAAACGCCGGCAAGCTCCTTTAAGTCCTTGCCTGCCGTGTATGCCTCCTTCGTGCGGACGCCGAGGTCATATTTAAGCTCGAGCACCGAGCAGAGCGCCGAGAGAGTTGAAAACATATAGCCGAAGTCGGGGTTGTCCGAAAGCTTGCCGAGCCGCTCTGCCATCGAGGCATAGACAGCGCTCCTTCCCGGAACGGCCGTCGTGTCAAACTTGCCCATGAAGGGGTCGTTATAGAGCATATATTTTTCCGGGTCGATGATGTTTTCGCCGGCAAAGTTCGTGTCCGGCAGGTCAAGTAACATAAAGTCGTCAAACGCTATGCCGGTAAGGTCGTAAAATCCGGCCCTGATCTTATCATCGTCCGTCTCTCCGTCCAAAAGGCGCGAGGTGTAATACATCGCCGGAAGAATGGAGAAAAGCGGAGTCTCGGCGCCGTTATCGCCCCAGACGGTGAAAAAGAGGTTCTCTGTGCCATAGTCCTTCGCGCTTTCGACAGCGGCCTTCGTCGCCCCGATCGCATAGTAGTTGTGAGGCGCGAAGCCGGCCCACGACCAGAAGCCGCCGGCAAACCAGAAGTCGGGCGCGAAGGCCTTATAGTCAGCCATCTTCTTATCGTAGTGCGCCTTGTCAAGCGAGTAATAGTCCCAGTATACCGGAGTCACGTTGGCGGGAAGGTAGTCCTCTCTTTTTTTCCCGCTCTCGATCTCGGGATTGAACATATCGCCCCACATAATGGGCTTAAGGCCGTATTTATCGGCGATTTCGGCAACCCTTTTAAGGTGCTCGCGCATGATCTCGGCGCGGTCGTGATAGCCGTTTTCGTTCAGGTATCTGCCGCGGCCGAGCATGAACGCCTCGTCCATTCCGATGTGGACGGTGCGGCTCTTAAAATTCTCGGACACGGTTTTGAGCATCTTGTCGATGAGCTCATACGTCTCGTCGAGCCCGACCATTAAGATGTCGCCCGTGTCTCTTACACGCTGAAAGCGGCCCCAGCTCATCGTCGCATTAAGGTGCGCGAGGGTCTGGATACAGGGGATGAGCTCGATCCCGAGCGAATCACAGTAGTCGTCGATCCTTTTCAGCTCTTCCTTGGTGTATCTGCCGCGAAGGTAGCCGAAATAGGGCTCGGACTCGATCTCATACGTGTCCTCCGTGTAGAGCATCAGCGTGTTGTAGCCGAGCTTTTTCATCATATCCGCGAACCGCATCACGGTTTCGGGCGTCCTCACCGCGTTTCGCGAGCAGTCGATCATAATGCCTTTTCTTTTAAACATAAAATTCCCTCCTTGACAAAATTCTGATTATAGTATACTATTTAAAATGTAAAAAAGATAGCACAAAACGGCACAAAAGCAGGAGAAAACAAAAATGAACGATTTAAGGCTATACGAAAATATCCCGGCGGACGGGTTTCCCATCAGGGTGAACTCGAAGGAGCCGGCCGAATATCACTATATGGCGCACTGGCACGAGCATATCGAGATGCAGTGCTTTTTCTCCGGCAAGGGGCGCTTAAAGACCGAGAGCGGAGTTTTCGACCTTGATGCGGGGGAGTCGGCCGTCATTAATTCGGGCGAGCTTCACGAGTGCGTCTCCGGCTACGGGTCGTGGGGGTGCATCATTCTGCCGCCCTCGTTTTCCGACTGCACGAACGTCCGGTTTGTCACTAAGATATCGGACGAAAAGATCGTAAAAATGATCTCATCGATCTATGACCTTATAGAGAAAAAGCCCGACGGCTACGTTCACGCCGTGCGCGGCTACGCGTGCCTGATCATCTCGCGCCTGATTGAAAAGCACAAGGCCGCCGAAGAAGAGGGGCCCGAAAGGATCGCCAAAGCTCTGGAATTTTTAAAGTGCCACTACCGCGAAAGGATCGCGCTTTCAGACCTTGCCGGGGAGCTTCATATGACGGGCGGATATTTGTCAAAGCTCTTTAAGTCGTCCGTCGGGCTCACGCCGATGGCATACGTAAAAAAGCTCCGCCTTGAAAAGGCGGCCGAGCTTTTGGCCTCTACCGATATGAACATAACCGAGACCGCGGAAAAATGCGGGTTTGACGACCCTAATTATTTCGCGAGACTGTTTAAAAAAAGCTTCGGCAAAACGCCGAGAGAATTTAAAATCGAAGGAAGATGAATTTTTTTGCTTATTGATTTTCACACTCACTGTTTTCCTGAAAAAATAGCCGCACGCGCGGTCGAAAAGCTCTCGTTCGCCTCGGGAGGCCTTATAAATTACACCGACGGGACGGCCGATGGCTTAAAGCGCGCTATGGCAGAGGAGGGCGTTACAAGCTCCGTCGTCTTAAACATTGCGACGAACGCTCACCAGATGAAAAGCGTCAACGATTTTGCGGCCTCGATCAACGATCGCAAGGCGATATTTGCCTTCGGCTCCGTTCATCCGGACGCGCCGGACGCCATGGATGAGCTTTTGCGGATCTGTGAGCTCGGCCTTTCGGGCGTTAAGCTCCACCCGGAGTATCAGGGCTTTTTCATCGACGATGAGAAGATGTTCCCGATCTATGAAAAAATTTCCGACCTCGGGCTTATAACCGTCTTTCACATGGGAGCGGACTATGGGTACGGCGGCGTCTGCCACTGCACGCCGGCGGCGCTCACCGCGGCGCTTTCTCATTTTTCCGCGCCCGTCGTCGCGGCGCACTGGGGCGGCCTTTCGATGTGGGACGAGGTTTTATCCCACCTTGCCGGGCAGAAAAATTTATTCATCGACACGTCGTTCGGCTACGGCCAGCTTCCGAGGGAGTCGGCGATAAAGATAATCGAAAAGCACGGCATAGAAAATATGCTCTTCGCGACGGATTCGCCCTGGCACACGCCGTCGCTTGAGAAAAGGTTCATAGCGACTCTCGGCTTGTCCGAGGGCGAAAAGGAACTCGTTTATCACGAAAATGCGGAAAGGCTTTTGGGGATAAAACGATGAAAAAGAGAGTAGTATCGGCGCTTTTGGCGCTCACGCTTTTGTTTTCGGCAAGCTTTGCAAAGGGCAGCGTTCTGCGTTTTAAGGTCGGCGAGGCCGTGATGACGGAGGACGGGAAAGAGAGGGCGCTTGACTCATCTCCCGTCGTCATATCCGGGCGGACGCTTTGCCCCGTGCGCGCCGTGGCGGAAGGCCTCGGCGGCTCGGCGGAGTTCTCGGCCGAGACGAACACGGTACTTCTTCGCTTTAAGGGCACCATTATCCGCTTAACGGTCGGCAGTCAGGAGGCGTTTTCGAACGGAAGGATATTCGCGCTTGACTCGCCGCCGGTCATAATAGGCTCGCGCACGTTTTTGCCTGTCAGGTTCATTGCCGAGCGGCTTAAATTAAATGTCAGCTACGACGCGCCGTCCGGCTCTGTCACGGTCAGCGAGGAGGGAGCAAGGCCGGGGTTTGACTTTCTTTTGGTGCCGGATTTTTCGGGCGCACCGGCATCGGAAATAAATTCCGGCGAGCCGTTTTTTTCAGAGAGCGAGATTACCGGCAAGTCGTTCGAGCACTATTCTGATCTTGACTCGCTTTCGCGCGCCGGCGTCTGTACCGCCTCGGTCGGGAGAGACATTATGCCGACCGAAAAGCGCGGCGAGATAGGCTCTGTCCGCCCGACGGGGTGGCATTTGGTCAAATACGACATCGTGGATGGCAAATATCTTTACAACCGCTGTCATCTGATCGGCTATCAGTTAACCGGCGAGAACGCGAACAAGAAAAACTTAATCACCGGCACGCGGTATCTAAACGTTTCGGGCATGCTGCCCTATGAGAACAAGACCGCCGAATATGTCAAAAGGACGGGCAATCATGTGATGTACCGCGCGACGCCGGTCTTTAGGGGCGACGATCTTTTGGCCGGCGGTGTGTATTTGGAGGCGCGCTCGGTCGAGGACGGCGGCGAGGGGCTGAAGTTCTCGGTCTTTTGCTATAATGTTCAGCCGGGAATCGCGATCGACTATAAGACGGGCGATTCGCACCTTGTAACGGGCGAAAAAGCCGGCGGGGACGAAAAAGAGGAGCTTGTCTTAAACACGAAGAGCAAAAAGTATCATCTGCCCTCGTGCTCCGCCGTTACCAAGATGAAAGAGAAAAATAAAATTAAGGGCGCTTATTCGCGCGCGGCTCTTGAGGCAAAGGGCTACACCCCCTGCGCCATCTGCGCCGCGTGAGCTAAAAAAAAACCGGCCGATTCACCGAAATCGGCCCTTTAAGTATAACAAAGGTGCTGTAACATAAGGTTACAGCACCTTTCCGTGAGCCGGCTTTCGGCATCAATATTTCACTTCAAAGCGTATATCGCCTTCGTCATGCCGCTTCCCTTTGAGGGTGAATATGCTGACCATTCCGTCCGAGCTGAAATCCACGCTCTTTCCGTCCGCCGTGACTTTCGAGGGAACGGCGTGCAGCTCGACCGTGATGTCATTTGACGGCTTCATGCCGCAAATTTCCGGAATCGAATTGTTTACAATGTCATGCCCGTTGTCGGGGCGGCCATTAAATCCGCCCTCCCGTTTGCATATTACAAGATCGAAGCCGTCTTTTTTGGTATTCTCCATTCTGATTGCGGTCTCGGAGAAGCCGCCGGTCTGATAATCAAAGGTCATTCCGTCGTCCTCGTAAAGCGTGAACGAGTCGTCGGCTCCGGGATAGACCTTTACGATATATTCATGCTGCTTTTCAAGGATATATTTCTGGGGCTTCATTGTGACAAACACGCTTCCCTCCTTAACGAAAAGCGCTCCGCCTCTGCCTTCGGGGATATTGTATTCAATATCGCATCCGCCTTCGTATTTCTCCTCGGTAAAGTAGTCCGTCCAGCCTCCGTCCGGCAGCTTGAGGTTCATGTCAAAGGCGCCGACATATAACTTATCTCCGAGCATGTAGGCATTCGTGACATCGTCAAAGCGGTCGGTTCCCTCGAACGCGAGCGGGAGAGGCCTTAACATCGCGATGCCGGTCTCATATGCCTCGTGCGCCAGCGTGTAGAGATACGGAACGAGGGAGGAACGGAGCTTGGAATAGAAGCGGATCATGTTTTCCTTTTCCTCGCCCAGATACCATGGATACATCCAGTTGCTCCAGCAGAAATACTGCGCCCAGGGCGTCAAAAATCCGTAATGTATGCTTGTCGGATCTGACGGATCGATATCGCATGCGGTATTCGAGTGGCCGCACATCGCGTAGTTCATCATCGAAACCAAAGTGCCGGGCCCTCCGCCGGTGTCGCCGGACCAGGTCGCCGCGAACTGCTGAGTGCCCAGATACGCACCGTCCGTATAGAGCAGCAGCCTTCGCCCGGTGTATTCGGCAAAGCCGTTATAGAGCTGCTTTGCGAGTATCACGGGATAGAGGTTATGAATCTCGTCGGTGTATTTTCCGCCCCAGAGCCGGTCGGGGTGGTAGACTATCTGGTTCGCGCCGTCAAGCTTAAAGGCGGACGCTCCGTTATCGACAAACTTTTTAAGATGCTCAAACCACGGCTCGTTCTCTTTTGTCAGCTTATCAAGCTTTATTGCGGTTGCAAAATGGTTGTCTTTTATGGCAGCGCCGGTCGGGAACTTGAAGGAATCCGGTTTTGCCGCAGTGTTATCGTCATTTTCGGACTTTTTTCGTTCCTCCTCCCAAAAGATATCGTAATCGTTGCAGAGCCAGAGGCTGAGCTTCATTCCCATTTCACGCATCGGGTAGAAGAACGTGAATTTTTGCGCCGAATTTTCCTCATACCACGACGGCAGCTCGAAGCGTTTCTTGTTCCACTTTTTGTAAACGGTGTAATCGTAGAAGGTCTCCATCCACGACGGCTCAAGCCCCATTGTGTCACAGGGAATGTCGAGATCGCGCATACGCCTTATGTCGTCGAGAAGACTGCGTGCGTCGGTCGCCTCATTTTGAACGAGAGTCAGACCGTAGGCAAATTCCGGCAGCATCACGGGCCGCCCGGAAACCTTGGTGATAAGTCCGACGAGCCCTTTAAGAGAGTCGGCACGGAAGAGGAAAAAGCTTGCTTTGCCGCCTGTCACGTCGATAACTATCGAATCGGGATCGGTCTTGGCGCAGTCTATAAAGCTTCTGTAGGTGCTGTCGAGCATAAACGCCCAGCCGCTGTCGCTTAACATTACAGCCATCGGGCCGTAGGAAATAACGTTTTCGACGTGCATATCCGCGCACATGCCGCGGATCATGATCTTTTCGCGCGTCGCGTCGCCAAGTCCGAAGATGCGCTCCTTTTTATCGAGCGGAATCTTTATGCGGTATCCGCCGCCGTACTTTTCTGAAAGGAAGCTGACAATGCGTTTTGCGTTCAGGGTGACTTTGTCTCCTTCGCATTCGGCAAGGCCGTCATCTAAAAGAGGGGTGCCCGTGTTTAAAATATTATATCGGCACAGAAGGGAATCGTCCGCGTTTTCCTCGAAAGCGTGCCATATGTTTTCGCTGATTTTCGTGAGTTTCATTTAATGCCTCCTCTTATGTTAAATAAGATAAACCGTAACCGTTTACATTATTATATATTGATTTTAAGGCCTGGTCAAGGCTTTTGAAGCGGTATTATTCTTGCGATACGAACTAAAAATCCACTGTTTTGAAGCGGCCTGTATCATCTAAGTGAGAGCGCCGCAGACGCACTTTTTCACCCTTTGCTCATCCTTTAAGCGGGCGGTCATCAAAGGCAAAGGGGCATTTAAATCACACAGCAAAAGAACCGCGGCGTCAGCCGCGGTTCTCTATGTTTTTCATCACATTTGCCCAGCGCTCACAGTGGCTCTCGTGAGTATAGATCGGCGTAAAGCCGAGCGAGAGATAGAGCTTTATTGCCGGGATGCGCTCATCGTCCGTCGAGAGCACGGCCGTTTTATATCCCCTCGCGGCAAGGCAGTGAAGAGCCGCGAGGCAAACAAGCCTGCCGGCGCCGTGACCGCGCGCCTCGGGAGCGGTCGCGATCATACGGAACCACCCTTCGCCGGGGAAATCCTCCTTTTCGACAGCCGTCGCCGTCGCGATCGGAACGGAGTTTTTCGCAATATACAAAACGTATTCCGGGCGGTATCCGCCGCCGTTTCTGATAGTTGCGTCAAACGAAAAGTGATTGCCGAACGCCTTTTCGATCAGCTCCTCCCAGACAGAGTCCATACCCTCTGTGTGGTTCAGAAGAGAGAGCCCCTCGGGCAGGAAAAACGGGGGAAGGTGCGTTATGTCATTGTTGCGCATAAAAAGCTGAGGCGTCATCTGTAGTCCTCCTCGTTAAATTCTCTGTCGGGCGACAAGACTTCGAGCCCCTCGGGAATCTCGCCGATGTCCGGAATGTCCATCGTCACGCCGCCCGCCATCGCGCTCTCGTGCGCGATAAGGCCGGGAAGGTTATAGCGCGCCGCCTGCCATGCGTTAGTGGGCGAGAGCTTGCCCGTCGCATATGCCTGGCAGAAATCGTCCACCATGAACTTGTGCGTGCCGGCGTGGCCCGTGCCGAGCCCGTCAAATTCTTTGGGAAGACGGCTCACCTCCTGAATCGGAGCCTCGCCGTTGCACCATGTGCCGTTTGCCGTTTTCGCCGCAAAGTCGGGATCGGCCTTGTGCTCCGTCGCCTCGGACGGATTTAATAAATCGCTTACGTCCTCATAGGAAACTGAGCCCTTTTCGTTCATTGCAACGAACGAGTGGTGCATCAAGGAGCACTCGTAGGAGCCTTTGGTTCCGTGGAAGTTTGAAATATACGTTTCCGGGAAATGCCATGCGATCCTTCTGTTCTCGCTGATTCTTGCGATACCGCCGTTGGAGAGCTTTAAGAGCATCGACGAGTTGGAGAACGGGTTATCCCAGTAGTTCATACCCTTGCCGAAAATATCGGGGTCGGTCTTATCCTCATAGCCGAACGCCGCGACCTTGACCGCGTGCGCACCGCAGGCGGAGAGCACCATAGAGGTCGAATGAGTGGGATAATAAAGGGGCGGAAGGCCGGCCATCTTTTTCCACTTGTCGCCCTCGGTGTAGCGGAACACGTCGTAGAGTCTCTTCATATCATGGTTGTACTGCGCCTCTGCATAAACATAGTCGCCCATAGCGCCGGAGGCGAACTTTCGCCTGCAATAGATCGCCGCCGGGCGGTAGATCCCGGTCTCGCCCATCATATATGTAAGGCCGGTCTCCTTAACAAGGCGCACGATCTGTATAATTTCTTCCTTTTTAAGAGACATAGGAACCGCAGAGTACACGTTCTTTCCGGCCTTTAACGCGGCGATCGCCATTTCGCCGTGAATGTTTCTCTGCGTGAAGATCGCGACGGTGTTTATTTCATCGGACGCTATACAGTCGTCAAACGTGTCGAATATTTTGTCCGCTCCGTAACGCTCCTTATAATCCTTTGCCCTTTCCGGGTATTTGTCGCATACGGCGATAAAATCAACTGCCGGGTGAGCCTTAAAAAGCGGCACGAAGCCTCGGCAGAACTGGCCGCAGCCGACAAAGGCGATTTTGATTTTTTCTTTTTTCATGATTGATCACTCCTTTATCTCTATTTTAATGCCCCGGGGACTAAAATGCATTATACATTTGTTGAAAGTTTATTGTACATTTGTTGCAAATGATAATTTTGATATTGAAAAAATAAAGCATAGGTGCTATATTTAAGATACGACTTGAATGTATTTTTGAGAGAGGAGCGTTTTTATGAGCTATTCGGGAGAGCGCTTTATAGTTCCGCATTTAAAAAGCGGAGGGCTCGCCGTGTCCGAGTGCGGAATAACCGAAAATTCGCCCGGCCATTCCTGCGGCCCGCGCATATACGGGCACTATTCGGCGCATTTCGTTCTGTCCGGCAAGGGCGTTTTGGTGTCCGACGGGGTGTGCTATCAGCTTTCGGCCGGCGAGGGGTTTATGATAATGCCCGACTCAGCGGTGACCTATACGGCGGACAGGTTCGATCCGTGGACTTATGTATATGTGAATTTTTCCGGCGCGGAGGACGACGTGCTCGTCCACTCGGCCGGCATCTCGGAGGATAAGGTGACCTTTTCGTTCGACCCGGAGAGCGGCATATTAAAGGACCTTGAAAGGATGCACAGCCTCTCGCGCGACTCGTCCGGCCACGGGTATGACGTGACGGGGTGCTTCCTCATCGTGATGAGCTACCTCGTGCGCGAGGAGACGAAGAAAAACGGCGTCACACTGCTTCCGGAGCAATATGTGAGGCGCGCGGTGTCGCTCATCGAGAACAACTACGACCGCCAGATCAGCGTCAACGACATTGCGCGGCGTATCGGGGTGGACAGGACCTGCCTTTACAGGGCGTTTAAGAAGGATATGGGCACCTCGCCGGTGGACTTTTTGATAAACTACAGGTTAGAGCGCGCCGTCGTCTTGATGGATCGCTGTTCGATGACCGCGTCCGCCGCGGCGTCGGCCGTCGGCTTTTGTGACGCGTCGCATTTTTCAAGGGCATTTAAAAAGAAGTTCGGCGTTGCGCCGGGGCAGTATATGAGGGGGAGAAAGTGAAATGGAGTATATTTTAATGGCGGTCTCGATCGCGTTTTCCGTCGGGTCGAGCTGCCTGCTGCGTGATTTCGGAAATAAGGAGCTGACTGACAAAAACGGCGGCATCTTTTTGTTCAACGCGTATATAAGCGTTGTCTGGGCAATAATTCTCGGCGCAAAGTGGGCGCTTTCGGGTGCTCGCCTTTCGGGCGGCGGCCTTGTATACGGCACGGTCTACGGCGTTATCTTGGCGCTCTTTTTGCTCACGAAAACAAAGTCGCTCGCCCTCGGCCCGGTGTCGCTGACGACGCTTATCGGAAGCTCGGCGTTTATTCCGACGGTCATCTTCGGCGTCGTTTACGCGCACGACGGGATAAACGCTGTAAAGGTCATAGGCATGGCTCTTCTTTTGGTCTCGCTGATACTTTGCATCAACCCGAAAAAGAGCGGCGAAAAGCTCACCGCAAAGTGGTTTTTGACGGCGTTTTTGTTCTTCGTTGCCGGCGGCGCGGTCGGCATCTTTTACCGCGTTTTCGGCCTTTCCGCCTTCTCGGGGGAGACGGACGGCGTGATGATGACAGCGTCAATCGTTTCCGCGGTGTTGTTTGCAGCGACGGCGTTTATCTTAAACTGCGCAAAAAAAGAGCCCCTGCCGAGGGTTACAAAAGGGGCGCTTTTTTATGTCGTTTTCTGCGGAATCATGAGCGCGGTCTATCAGAGGCTCAACCTTTCGCTTTCGGGCGTCATCCCGGGCGTGATATTTTTCCCGGTCAGCAACGGGTCGATGGTGATCCTCTCTGCCGTCTCGGGCAGGATATTCTTCGGCGAGAAATTAAAGAAGGTCCAGCTCTTCGGCATCATATTGGGACTTATCGCGATCGTGACGTCGGGCTTGGATAAATAAGCGGACCGATCCTAAAAGCCCGAAGCGTCCGCCGTGAAGCGGCGGTCTTTTTGCGGCGAAACAGCTGTAAGGACAAGGCCTTAGCGCTGCCCGGGAATGCGCATAGAGCGATCTGATTCTAAGGGGCATGCTTTATCACGGCTGACACGGTTGACATAAACGGTGAAATACCGTATAATGAAAATGAGCCAAAGCAGACGGACATCGGGGCACCGCAATTTTTGGCGGCTGCGGGCTAAGGAAAGATACTTTTATATAAAAATTGAAGGCATGCTTTATCCAAAGAAAAAAGCGTGCGGCAAGTTAATATATGATATAATAAAAGGAGCTCTGACGGATATGAGGATAACATTTTCGGGCACTTCCCACGGATTTTCCGAAAAAAACAGGTTTAATCCCGTTACGCTTGCGGAAGTAGGCGGAAAGCTTTTTGTGATCGACGCAGGAGGGCCGGCAGATTATTTTGTTGTAAATTCCGATAAGCGTATCGAAGATATCAAAGGCGTTTTTATTACACATATGCACTCCGACCATGTGAATTCATTGCCGCAGCTTTTGATCTCGTTTCTCGGATTTCATTATAATAAGGATGCGCTCGTGTTTATGCCCGATCAAGACGGGATCGACGGTTTGAAGGCATGGATGAATGCCATGTATGAGGATGATTCGAGAATCGTATCCACGCTTAATTTCAGGGTCATCGACAGCGGAGTTATTTATAAAGACGAGGACCTGCTCGTAGAGGCTGTCCCGACAAGGCATCTTGATGCGATCGGCAGGCCGTGTTATGCTTTCCGGTTTGAAACCGGCGGCAAAAACGTTTTGTTCACGGGCGACCTTGCTCCGGAGTATGAAGATTTGGAGGACGTCTGCGGCGCATACCGTTACAGTCTGGTCGTATGTGACGGATCACACGGCAGCCTGAAAAAGAACTTTGATAAAATCGCCGGGATCAATACCGAAAGGCTGATATTCACTCATGTATATGAGCCTTGCTTCGAGGGATATGAAGAGCTGCTTCCAAAGCTTCCGTTTGATGCAAGCCGTGCGGAAGACGGAGAATGCGTGACAATCGTATGACGCCGCAAAGGTGCACCCCGTAAAAAGAATAAATACATTGCCGTATGAAAAAATTTCCGCTTCCGATAATTCATATGCCGCTGTACGGGAGTATGGTATTGACGGCCGGAGCGGAGGAAGGCGAAGGAGGTACACAGCATGAAGAAAATCAGCTTGGCTCTCTTCGAAGGGTGCACCTAAAGTGCACCACTAACTGTCGTCATGCGAAGGGTGAGAATCCAGCCGAACGAAAAAATACGGCACTAAAACCGCAAAAAGGTGGTAGCGACAGCGTGCCTTTTTGCGAAAAGGAGGAACAGTGTAGCTTGCGGAAGATTTTTTGCAAAAAAAATCGGAACAAGCGAAACTTGTTCCGACGTGGTCGGAGTGGCAGGATTCGAACCTGTGGCCTCCGCGTCCCGAACGCTCGCTAAAGCCTGATATATAGCGGTTTTTGCCTTTTTTAGCCTTTTCCGCTACATTCAATATACTCTTTAGCCATCTTATCTCCACTGTTTCCATATAGTCCAGAACTAACTGTGGGATAACATGTGGTCAAAAAAGCTCTTTCGTATAAGACTAATTAAAATTTCCCATAAGGCTTTAATCTTAACATTTTGCTCTTATAAAGCTTTTATAAAACTAATGACGGAGCTGTATAAACTCGTGCTGCAAGTTCCTGATTGAGCATATAAAGACTTTTTGGATCCGAACCAAAAAGTTCCATCTTTGTAATCAAATCATTTGCATTTGTTTCCTCTTCACCTTGTTCCTTAACAAACCAATCAAGGAACTGCATTGTGCGAAAATCTTTAACATTGTATGCTGCTGCATAAATGTCATTTATAAGTGATGTTACATATTCTTCGTGTTCAAGTCCTGCCTTTAAAACATCCATATGGCTAGAAAATGTCTTGTCAGGTTTTGCAATAGCCTCAAGAGTTACTTTTTGATTCTCGTTTTGGAGATACTGATAGAAAAGCATTGCATGGTCACGCTCTTCCTGTGCCTGAATCTTATACCAGTTGGCAAATCCGTCAAGACCTACCTCTTCAAAATAATTCGAGAAATCAAGGTAGAGATACGCAGAATAGAACTCTTTGTTGATCTGTTGATTTAAAAGTTCATGTACTTTTTCGTTCATCATAATATTATACCTCCGTTTTTTATCTTTATTATATCATGTATGTATGAAAAAAACAACAAAAAAACACAGATGGAGAAATTTTGAAGCTCCGTCTGTGTTTTTGTTTATCTGCGATTTAATTTGTCCGACAAATCTCCATATACAGGTGTTGCCAAACCAAAACCGCCCGACACGGTTAGTATTTGACCTGTGGTATAAGCAGAATCATCTGATGCAAAGTAAACTGCTGCTGCGGCAATTTCTTCTGGTGCGCCCATTCTTTTAAAGGGAATATGGCGCATAAATAGTTCTCTGAATCCCTCCGTAAGATTTTTCTCTACTGCATCGGTTGCAGTCATTCCCGGTAAGATTGCATTACAGCGAATATTATTTTTTGCTTCGTGTACGGCTATCAGTTTAGTCAGATAATTAATAGCAGCTTTACTTGTTCCGTATGCAACCTGGGAAATATCAGGAACAAGACCTCCCACGGAGGAGATATTTATAATACTTCCTCCGCCGTTTTTCGCCATATGTTTTGCTGCCTCTTTGCTTGCCATAAAAACGCTTCTTAAATTGATATTTACAATATCAAAGAAAGCATCTGTATCGGTATTTGAAAAGTCAAGGTCTTTTCCCGGATTTGAAGTGCCGAAGTTGTTAACCAAAACATCAATACGCCCTGCATCTTTTATCACTTCATCAGTCATAGAAATATAAGATTCGCTCTTACTTGCATCGTTATAAACATATCTTACTATACAGCCCTCGGAATTTAGCTTGTCAGCCTCCTGCTTTGCAAGTTCTAAATTTCTTGCCGCCATATAAACTATAGCACCTTCTTTAGCAAAGGATTTAGTAATGGCAAGACCTATTCCTCGGGTTGAGGCAGTAATTAAAACAACTTTGTCTTTTAATTTCATGCTTTTTCTCCTTTTTTGATATAAATTTTAGGTAGGAACAACACTATCGCAATTCCCGCAATAACACAAATAATTTCCGCTGCAGCAAGAAACTTTATGGAATTTACTGCGGCGGTTATTTCACCCTTCCCGCTACTTATAATATTTGTTACTCTATTTGTAAAAAGAGGAACAAATATCGCTACACCAAAGGGTGCTGCAAGGTCACGGAATAAGCCGTATGTTCCGGTTCCTGCTCCTGCAGTTTCAGCAGGCACGCCTGACAGCACAACCTTCATAAAAATTGCAGCGTTTCCGCCAAGCCCAAAGCCTAATATGCCAAGAGAAGCGGCAAGTATAATCACGGAAGTTTGGGCAGTAAATAAAAGCATAATGGCACATCCAACCCCTGTAAGAGTCAAAGAGGCAGCCAAGACCTTTTTAGGCTCTATGCGGTCTGCCAATGGTCCTAAAACAACTGACCCAAGTGACATTCCGATATACATAATTGAAATCGCATAGCTGGATATAATAGTATTATCAGGCTGTGTGTAGTTGATAAAGACAATTATATTTGTCATATTCGCCTGCATAAGTCCCTGAGTTAAAAAGAGAGCCAGAACTGAGAGAAAAAACTTTTTTCTTTTCATAAACTTCCAACTGAGAATTGGATTTGTCGCTTTTTTTTCTGCAAAAAACAAACCGATAAATGAAATTACCGATGCAATTAAAATAATTAAAAACCATATTGACCTAATACCGAAATTCTGACCAAAGGACGGTAGGCACAACATAAGAGTAAAGAAAATCAGTACCCATACAGAACCAATACCATCGAAATCTGTCAGTGGTTTCAATGCTATACTATCTTTTCTATGTGTTACAATGCAAAGTAAAAATATGATGGCTGAAATTGCAACGCATACCCACATCATTGCTCGCCAACCATAAAACTCAATAAGCAATCCGCCGAGCGTAGGTCCAAAAATTACTGCACTGCTTGAAATAAGCATATATAAAGAAAAACCCTTTGCAATTTTCTCACGCGGAAACTCTGTAACAATGTATGACATTACCACCGGTGCAATAGCTGCACTTCCTATTCCTACAATAAAACGGGCAATAATCATAAAAAATAGCGATGGGGCTATTGCCGTAAGGATATTACCCAAAGTGAAAATCGCTATACCAATCAATAATGTTGCTTTCCTGCCTATTACATCACCCAGCTTGCCGAGAATGGGTGCAAACGCTGCTGTTGAAGCTGCCATAGCTAAAGCGGTCCATGTTGTGTTATTATACGGCAAATTCAAGTCACTTACAAATGCAGGGCCAAGCACGGCGGTAAATCCGCCCACAGCACCTACTAAAAATGCCGCGAGTGCATACGGTACAAAACCCCTTAAATAAGGTTTTGATGAACTAATTTCCATAAGTTATCACTCCAATCTAACCATAGTATAACCATTATTCGCGTATTTATTTAGCACACTTGGTTATACTTTTATGTAGAAAGGAGGAATAGTTTTGAAAGAACTGTTTTTTATTTGCAAGCATTGCGGAAATATTATTGCGATGATAAAAAATAGCGGTGTTCCTATACAATGCTGCGGCGAAGATATGCAGGAAATAATTCCGGGCACTACGGAGGCATCCGAAGAAAAACATATTCCCGTATATAAAACAGAAGGTGACCAGGTAACCGTTTCAGTCGGTTCGGCCCAGCATCCGATGGAACCCCAGCATTATATCGAGTGGGTGTGCATTGAAAGTGATGATGGCTTCCAGTACAAGAGGCTTTCGCCAAACACACCTCCGAAGGCAAACTTTTCATTATCCAAGGGAGACAGCGTAAAAGCAGTATATGCCTTTTGCAATCAGCATAGCCTTTGGAAAGCATAAAATTAAAAAAGTAAAGGAGAATAAAATTATGTCATTGATTAACAAAGAAATTTCAGATTTTAAAGCTTACGCATTTCACGGAGACGATTTTAAGATGGTTTCCAAAGAAGAGATTTTAGGTAAATGGAGCGTGTTCTTTTTCTATCCTGCAGATTTTACCTTTGTATGCCCAACGGAGTTGGAAGATTTAGCAAATAAGTATGAGGATTTTAAAAATGTGGGATGTGAGATATACTCTGTATCTACCGACACTCATTTTGTTCATAAAGCATGGCACGATGCATCTGAAAGAATTAAAAAAATCAATTATCCTATGCTTGCTGACCCGACTCATGAAATTTCAAGAGATTTTGAGGTTTTAATCGAAGCTGACGGTCTTGCAGAACGCGGCACCTTTATCATAAATCCTGAAGGTAAAATTGTAGGCTACGAGGTTACTGCCGGAAATGTAGGCAGAAACGCAGAAGAACTCTTCCGTAAGGTTCAGGCATGTCAGTTCGTTCACGCACACGGCGACCAGGTTTGTCCTGCTAACTGGCAGCCGGGTGCTGAAACATTAAAGCCTAGTCTTGATCTCGTAGGACAGTTATAATGAGTAATATACAAAACATTAACCAAGATAATTTATATGATGTTGTAGTGATAGGCGGCGGTCCGGCAGGACTTACCGCCGCCATTTATCTGGCTCGTGCAAGATACCGTGTGTTAGTTCTTGAAAAAGAACAGTTTGGCGGTCAGATTACCATTACACATGAGGTTGTAAATTATCCGGGCTTAGGAAAAATAAGCGGAAAAGAGCTTACCGAAACTATGCGCCGTCAGGCAGAAACATTTGGAGCAGAATTTTTAATGGCGGAAGCAGAAAGCCTGAAAATGGATGATATTGTTAAAACCGTTCACACAAGCCGTGGAGATTTTCAATGTTTAGGAGTTCTGCTTGCTACCGGTGCACATCCGAGAACTATAGGATTTAAAGGAGAAGAAGAACACAAAGGCCGAGGAGTTGCTTATTGTGCTACATGTGACGGAGAATTTTTCACAGGAAAAGAGGTTTATGTAGTCGGCGGAGGTTTTGCCGCAGCAGAGGAAAGTGTATTCTTAACTAAATTTGCCCGCCATGTAACAATTCTTGTTCGGGATGATGATTTCACATGTGCTATGGCTGTTGCGGAACCGGCGAAAAAACACGAAAAAATTACTGTTATTTATAACACAGTTGTCGAAGAGGTAAACGGTGAAAACGGTCTTAATTATATTAGATATAAGAATACCAAAACCGGAGATGTTACCGAATATCAAGCAGAAGACGGAGATAACTTCGGAGTATTTGTGTTTGCCGGATATTCTCCTGATACAGAGCTTGTTAAAGATATTGCAGAGTTAAATGAATACGGCTATGTTATAACCGACTCAAGTCAAAAAACGACTATTGATGGATTGTATGCAGCAGGCGATGTATGTATTAAACCTCTCCGTCAGGTGGTTACAGCTACAGGTGATGGTGCTATTTCTGCTACAGAGCTTGAAAAATATGTTGCCGAAATGCAGAGAAAAACAGGACTTCATCCGAAGCCTCCCGTTACAAGAATGACAGACTATCCAAATGCACCAAAAACCGCTGAGGCATCTGATGATTCGGATGATATATTTACAGCAGAAATGAAAGCACAGTTAGAGGGAGTATTTTCAAAAATGGAACGCAAGCTTATCCTTAAGCTGTATCTTGATAATCGCCCTGTGTCTTTAGAATTGGAAAATTATATAACAAATCTTGCAGACCTTACGGACAAGCTTACAGTCATGGTAGCTGATAAAAATGACCAATCAAATCTTGCTCCATGTGTGCGAGTCTTTTCAGAGGATGGAATTGATTCGGGAATTGCATTTCACGGTGTGCCGGGAGGACATGAGTTTACCTCATTTGTGCTAGGGCTTTACAATGCAGCAGGTCCCGGACAGACAATAGATGAAGATACATTAAAGGAAGTTGAAGAAATTCAAAAAAGAACAGATATGAAAATTTTAGTATCTTTGTCTTGTACAATGTGCCCCGATTTGGTAATTG
>ERZ824480.1706-NODE-1706-length-18343-cov-23.164097_pt1 | contig 18343 bp, 16 predicted proteins | sample MGYA00519861_ERZ824480 | MGnify/ENA primary metagenome ERZ824480 (study PRJEB31778, sample SAMEA3449152) | human gut metagenome | biome: human gut; feature: human-associated habitat; material: faeces | place: United Kingdom | collected 2010/2012 ... | reverse complement strand
CTAATGTTGCCGTATAAGTCTCATCTGAGAATGACCAACCTGCAGTTTCGTCAGTTTCACCTTTTTCCCTTGTCGATACAGTCGCATCTTTGAAAGCCTCATACATAATCTCACCATTCTCCATTTCAGAAAAATCAATAATTGTAATAGCTTCTAAGTCCTCTGCTTTAACATTTTGCGTTCTTGCATCAAATCCTGTAATCCACCACTGTGCACCGTTATTCCAAAGATTTTCATCACCATAGGGAGAATAACTATATAGTTTCTCGCCGTTATGGTAAAGAGTAAGTTCCATATCAGTTGCTTTATCAGTTGCTGTAAGCCAATGGGTATCTGAATAATATTCATATATTCCGGTTTCAGCACCGGCACCAAGATTCATATAGTCACCCTTCCAAGACCAGAACATATACGTTTTATCTGTTTCTCCATCACCATCAAAATCCACTTCAAATTCCACGGATTTCTTTTTATCCATTGTATTTCCTGATGCTCTGATTGCTGAATCAAAAACATTATCATATCCATCATTATATCCCAATGGTGCCCAGCTTTGAAACCAATCTTGTCTTATATGGTAAACACCATCATTATCGTCATCAACAGCACCTATCAGACCTACAAATTGATCTGCACCTGGCAAATCCTTTTTTGTCCAGTATTTTATAAATTTCATTGTAGGATAGAAAGTAATAACCAATCCCGCAATAAAAAAAGCAAAAGGAGCAGTATTAATAAATTGTCCTATCAAATCAATAAATTTTGCAGCCAATTCATTAATTATTTCTTTTAAGCCTTCTACAAAACTATCCCAATGCTTCTTGCACCACTCACAAGCACTATCCCATTTCTCTTCCAACCAGCTTTTTTCACAGTCCGGCTTTAAGTATTCATACTTATCGTAAAAATCATTTTTGCTCTGATTAATAGCATCAGCGACATCGCCGTCAATACGCACCACATCGGCAACAAACTCATTTACATCTTTTTTGAGATTATCAAGAGCATCAATCTTGTCTTCTTGGGTTTGCGTTGATGATTTTATCGAGCTGATAACATCATCAACATTGCATATGCTGCTGTCAATTTTAAGCACTTTTGATTTCAGTGATTTCAAATCAGACTTATATTCTTTTATAGCTTTTTTTGCGTGGTTTATCAGCCTTGACATCTGATTTACTTTGCCTGCGTATAAAGTAATAGTTGCCATATATTCACTCCTTTACTCCATAAATATGTTAAACAGATTTTGATTCTTTCTCCTTATCCTTATTATCGGAAACAGAAAAAATCAAGTTATATATGGTTTCTTCGGAGTTTTCATTAAGTACAGTCAGCTTTTCGAGCTTTTCAGTCTGACTATCATTGAATCTCGTGTCAAGCTCACCTACACTTGGTTTACTCATATCTTATTCTCCTTCAGCCGTCTGTGGATTCTTATTAAACTCTCCGAGTTCTTCGTCAAGCTGAAGATAAGCGTCCTTAGTGTCTTTGACCACTCCATTGTTGATGGAATCAAGAATATCCTTTATCCCACCTATGTTCTCCATAATATGATCCGATTCTTTCTTATAAGCGTCTTTACCCTCACCTTTCCATTTTTTAAGAAGTGTAGTGTTTATATCGTTAAACTTCTCCTTTATAGCGTCAAATTCTTTGATCGCTTCCTCGCTTTTTTTCTCAAATTGTACGAATTTATCAATATCAGCCGATACAAAAGCCGAATCTGCCATAATTACCGCTCCTTTCAATATTTAATAAATTTCAATTTAACAAGTTTATCTGCTTCAATGTCATAACAATACCCGTCGCCTAATTCACAGCGAGCATAATCTTCTTTAAGCGTTTTTACATCCATATTTCCAAAGATAGTTTTCTGACCTCTTTCACCTGCAAATTCTGCTACATTGTCAAGCAAAAATGCAGTGGAAATATTATTGTTGAAAAATGAGTTTTGCTCTCCGTCGCTTATTTTCTGAACATCCGAAAAAATGAACAAAAACTCACGTTCCTCCGCCACTGCGGCAAGCTGTGGAAGTATTGAATTAATAAAACGTTTGCCTTCTGGAGTGTTTAAATATATCAGCTTGCTCTGGATAATGAATACTGTAAAAGGAGTTTCATCCATATTGCAGCCGGGAATATTTTCATACTCCTTTTTCAAGTTCTCACTGACTCCATACATTTCCGCAAGAAACTTTTTATCCAGTTCTATGTAATTTTCATTGAGATACAAATAGAACTGTTGAAGAGGTGAAAGCTTTCTGTTTACAATCGTTCCGTCCCTTAATGTAAGATCCTTTTTATCAAACTTATTTATCAAAACACAGTTACGAACCGTTTCATACTTTTCATATATCTTGTTTAGCTGATTTCGTCCGTCATCAAAAAAAACAAGACGTATATCTTCTTTTTGTTCAACCAACCCTTCGATCAATAATTCAAGAAGATTTGTTTTTCCAAATTCTTTTTTACCGTAAATTGCAATTACATGGGATTTTCCTAAATCGACTGTAACAGGACAGAAATCTACATAATCCAGACCTACACTTACAGGAAACTTGACTTGTTCTTCAATATTCGTTTTTTGTTTCAGGCGTATATAGTCATCTTTATTCAGTTCTTTTGGAAATGTCAAATATTTTTTGACGTGTTTTCCATATTCCTGTGTATCAATATCAAAATCGAATTTTTTTCTTAATGCAGTCTGAAATGGCAGCGATTTATCATTATTACTGATTTCATTAAGAGCCTGAGCTTTAAAACACTGCACTTCATACGGCAGATTCATACGAAACGTACCCGTAATACCCTCCGGTTTTACTGTTACATTTGCAAAACCATGACCAGGATTATTACCAATAGCGTCGACCTTACCATTGAATATGTCAGCATACTTGTCTGCCGGCATTTCAAATGCGATTTTCTGCTTAAAACTGCCCATATATGAATTCAATCCCTTGGTTTCTCCCGCCGTGACCACAATGGTAATTCCTTTTGACAGACCGTCTCTGCAAAGCTTTGCAAGCTTTTCCTGATATGCAGTATATCTGGATTCATCTATAAAGGCGTTTACGTTGTCGATAATAAAAGTTGTATGTATAGGCTGATTTTCTGTAGTTTCTCTGTAGTTTTTACCGTTCAGGGTCTTGATATTGTCTTTTAATATGTTATCCATTACCTTGAAAACACGTTTCACATATTCCTCGTTGGAATTATCAAAATATGCAGATACCAATGGCATGCTGCGATATTCTGACAAAGCTCCGCCAAAATCAAGAATGAATATCTGCTCTTGATCTTCGTCATATTGTTTATGAAGAATATTGACAAGGTTTTTAATGAAAGTCGTCTTTCCGCTCATAGCAGAACCGAACAAAATCAGATTGGAATCCAGCAGATCAACGATAAAAGTCGGCTGCATCTGAATTATTGGTATATCGAATTTGCCCAAAGTACACAGAATTTTTTCTCTGCTCAACTTAAACCCTCCCAATCTGTTTTATCCGTAATTACGCCCGGCAAAGGTGGCAAAAATATTTGACGAGGTTTCTCCATGTTTTTTCCTATTTCAATAATGGTTTTAACAACATAAGCCAACTGAGTATCATGCTCACTAACATTTTCACTGCGTTTTTTCTCTATAATATTGTCCTTTTTGGAGGAATAGAATCCGTTGTTGAATTTACCTGAATTTGTTGCTTGAGTAACAATGACTGCCGGATCAATATTGAGATTTTTATTAGCTCCAGTGTATGCAGACTGAAAATACTCAAATCTCGCACCCGTTCCAACAAGCAAATAAGCTCGTCCGTTAAGGGGCATAGTCGGAGCAGCGGCGGCAGGAGTTCCTATCATTTCCTTTGAGGCTTGTTTTGTGGCTACCTTAAGACATATTCTTGCTTTGGAGTTTACACGGATATCATCGGTTATAGCTCCCTCGATATTCTGTGACACAAGTATGATATGAAATCCTAATGTACGTCCCACACGAGCAATAGTCGTTATCTCAGCAATAAAATCGACATCGTTGCTCTCGCTTGAAAAACGTTTCAACTCAGTAAATTCATCGACAACGAGGACAAGATGCGACAATGGTGAAAGCTCACTCAGATCCTTACTCAAAATTTCTTGCTGCTTATTGTTAAGTTTCTTTTTCAGCTTTTTGATTTCTTCACTGTTTTCCTCGTCGGATTCAAGCTCCTTTATTTTTCTGATAAGTCTTAATGCTCTGATATACGAATCAACATTATCAACTCCGAAACTTGAGAGCAACAATTTACGCCTTTTTATTTCAGCATTAAGCGTTTCAAGAAAACGCTTTAGCATATACGCAGCAGATGTTCCCTCATCCTCTCCTGCCGTATCCGTTACTACTCCGACGCAGTGCGGTAGATCTCCCAAACGATCGGAAAAGCCGCCGCCTTTCATATCAACAAGCATAAGATTTAGATCCATAGGTGAGAATTTCATGCACAGTCCTATAAGGTATGTAATTATTGTTTCGGATTTACCTGAACCAGTAGTTCCCGCAACAAGCATATGAGGTCCGTCTGCCTTTTCGTATAGATCTAGATACATTGTGCCGTGTTCATGCTTACCGATTGGAACACGAAGATTTCTTGTCACGTCATTTCTATCAATATCCTCCCAGCTCTTTCGTATGCTTGATTTTACTTCGCCGTTTTCGACTTTCTCGGAATTATATCCGTATAGCTCAAACAAAGTAACCATAGAGGGAACCTTGCCATTTTCTGCAATACGAGTATAGTAAATTGCACTTAGCTGTCTGAATGCAAGATCAAACTTATCATCATAGCTTTCTGGACCAAACATATACTTGTTCTGAAAATATTTATACTCTATCAATTTATCAGTATCATTTGCGTTGGTTTTATCGCCCTTGTCCTCGCTTAAAACATTCAAGGTTTCTCTACTAAGAACGTTATATCTAAGGCTCACTTTTCTTTCCTTTTCATTCTCTTTGTCAATTTTTACGATATTTCCACAGTATTTCGGAAGCATATCCTTTACAGGTCGAATGAAAATAAAAGTAAGTCCAAGCAAATTGATATAAGGCTCACCCTCTTTTGGAACTTCAGGCAAGAACTTTGAAAAACCTGTTTCCTTTATATCATAATCATCGAAAACCACACATACTATCTGTGTGAGTTTACCGTCTGACACAGAATCATCGGTATCTTCCTTTTTATTGTTGGACCGGCTATTCATAATACTGAGAAGCTGTCCGAAAACTATTCCTGAGCTGTCCTTATCAAATACAAACTGTGAAACACCGTCAAGCAATTCATTCGTGTGGGGCAGATACTTATAGTTTTTCAGTATTTCATTCTGCTTCTCAATTTTGTCCTCTTTGTCGAAAAAGAAAACAAATTGCAGATCCTCGGGCGAATGATAATATGCCAGTTCGAAAACAACATGCTGAATAAAGCGATGAGAAGTCTGAACATCATTTGATATAACGCCCAAAGCCCCACAGTTTTTCAAATCTATCAGTAAAGGCGGTTTTTTACCACTGTCACTTCTGAGGTAGTTAAATCCGATAACCTCGTTATCATTCTTAGTGTCCACGCCTTTATTTGCAAAATTGTACGCTAAGTCGGTAAGGAGGAACTTATTTCGCTCCCTTTCAGCTATTTCCTCGGGAGAAAGCTTTTTCAGCTTTCTGTTCTTTTTCTTTGTCGGAACTATTATTTCGATCTCATCCTTGTTACGACGCATTTTGTAATAAATATCGTAAAAGATATTATCCTTTTTCTCGCTTTTGATCTCAAAAAGCGGCTTTACCTCATCAGAAGTGCCAAGCGATATTTTCATAAAATCATTATCGTTCTGAGATCTTGAAAAAATAATACCGTTGATCTCGGCAGTATTCTTAAACAATGTATCCATATTCGGATACACGCTGTTCAGATATACAATATCGCTTTCCTGCCATTCTTTTATTGTTCTGATAATTCTGGCAATGTAGTTCTCATAGTTGTTCTTCCATTCCTCAACGTTCTTTTTATAGTCGGTCCTTTTTTTCATAAAGCTGTAGAATGAAGTAACCAAAGATACTACTCCCATAGCACCCGACATAAGAAGCATAGTATTGCCCATAGACGAAGCACTCGGCACAAGTTTCATAATAAGAAAACGTGCACCAAGCATTCCTCCTGTGGAAAGCACGGTGGGAATAAGAACATCTAGAAGCGATGATTTATCCTTTTGGGGCATATCATTGGGCGGAATTATGTCTATTACCGAGGATTCAATGACATTCAGTCTGCGAGTACTTATATTATATTCAAGCGTATCTTTTTCTTTTAAGATATAGCTGTTCTCTTCTTTTTTAAACAAATAAGACGGCTTGATCTCCTCATTCATCGTAAACAGGACGCAGCTTGAGGTTACAAAACCCAACTTATCAAGCTCTGCATTATAAATTTTGACCTTTTCGCCGTCTTTCACAACATCTGTTGTAAAATCTATCACATTATAGCTGCCCTTTGCCGTATACAGCACCTGAAGTTCTTTTCTGGTTTTGATATATTGCTCAAGCAACTCGAAACATTTCTCATAATCCGGGGATTTTTTTAATCCGTAATACAAAGCCTCGATAAAAGCTTTGAGGGTAATATCCTTAAGAACAAGAAATGAAAGCTCCTGACATTTACTCTTATCGTCAAATTCAAATCTTGCGGATATCATTATTTCGTTGTTTTTCATAATGTAGTTTCCTTATTCAGCATGGAAAGTATGTCCTGTGCTTCTGTTCCTGTTTCAAAACCTTTGCAAACTTTTATATCAGACAGCTCAGGTCGGCTTAATTCGGGTTTCTTAAAATTTGTTATCGGTTTAAATGTTTTTACCTTTGCATTTAGTTTTGGTATGATCTCCTGAGGTTTTGTAAAGCTTCCTATATTTATATTCACTTTCGGAAACTCAGGCAGCTCTGTCTTAATATCCTGCGGCTTTTTAAATGGCTTGACATTAATACTTGGTTTTGCGATAGCAGAAAGCTTGATCTCTCGTTTTTCAGGAGCATGAAACTCTATACGACTTACATCAGGCTTGCGGATCACAGGCAACTTAACCGCTTCAAATTCAGGTTTCTCAAATGCCTTTACTTCAACGTCAGATACAAAATTTAGCTTAATATCAAGCTTTGGCTGCACAGGAGGCTGAAAACTGCCTATTTCAACTTCAGCTTTTCTTATTTGAGGTAGATCAGTAACTGTGGTTTCGGGCGTTTTAAACGTTCTAATTTTAAAATCAGATTTCACATTAACAGAGATATCCGGTTTATTTCTTTTCGGCTGTCGGAAAGTCGGCATATTAACGTTTACTTTTTGAACTTCGAGAAAAGCTTTCAAAGTAAATTCGGGTTTTTCAAAGGGTTTTATCACCGTTTCAGGTTTTGCATTAACCGCAAAGTCAAGCTTAGGTTTTTCAGGTGGTACAAAAGCTCCTATTTTAATTTTCGAAATTTCTGCTTTTGAAAGAACAACCTTGTTTTTTTCAGGAGCAATAAACTCATGCAGATTTAACTTGGCAGTTTTTTTGATATTTACCGGTTTCAAAAGTACATTCTCTAATCTAGTAAAGGTCGTATCGGGTATGACAGGTTTTGATAGTTTGTGTAATACATATTGCTTTTGCTCATAACATTTAAAATTATTGGCCTTTGAAAACAGTTTATGATTGAAACCAATTTGTTCTTTAAGAACAGCGTTTGATTTAATTACTTCCGATATATTGATTTTTTCGCTCGCTTTGCCGATAAGATCATCAGGAAGTTCAGGCTTTTGCATAGGTTTCATATTGAGCCTTTTCCGTTCAGGACTTATGAAAGGTGCAAACTCGATTTCCCTGATAATATCGATTGATTTCAGATTTGGTTTGTACGGCTTGATCTCTCCATTTTCAAGTTTCGTAAGTTTTTCTACAAAAGCCTCTCTCTGCTTATATATATCAAGTTCTTTTTGATAGCATGCTATCTGCTCGTCAGTAAGCAGCGACAGTTCTTCTTCATTAAGTATTTTAAAAGCCATGTATATACCTCCCAAGATAAAAATAAGCGCAGCCTAAAACCTTTGATACAAAGCAATGTCAGGCTGCGCTTTTATGTACTTAACCGCCGCTTATATTATCAGCAATCTGCTGATCAACCTTTTCAAAATTATTTCTGTTCGCTTCAAGAAGAGACGCCATACCTTCAATTGCTCCAGGTAAATCTGTTGCGACAAAATTATTAATATCGCCGTCAATCAGAGTTTTAAATGCATCCTTAGCCGCACCCTCCATATCTGCGATCGCACTGCTAAGTGAGGTTATGAGCGTTTCGCCTGCAGTTCTATATGATGTTGCATAACCGTTGATTGCTTCCACAGCGCTTGAAACGCCTTCGTTTACTATTCTGCATCCTGCCATATCTATTACCCTCCCGTTTATTTTCTGTTCTCTGTCGCAAGTGATTCGTCAACGCCCCGTTCCGCAGGTATTGCTTCAGAAATTCCATCTACGATATTATTCATAAGAGTTATAATCTGCATTACTCCAGAATCGTTAACATCCGTATTTGCAACAGACTTAATATTGTTATCGTAAAAATATTTAAAGCCGTCTGCCGCACTTCCGCTGAAATTACCTGGAATAAGAGCACTCATAGTATCCTCCAACTGAGAATACAGAGTTTTTACAGTATCCTTATACTCCTGAATTGCGTCTTTTGCATTGTTGATCATTTCCGGCGTTACGTTTACCGTACCTGTGTTTCCCATTGCCATAGTAAAAACCTCCTATTAATTGAATTTAATGTTTTGCATCAGTTGCTCATATTTATCAAACACACCTTGATAATATGGGGTATCTTTTATATCATCAAGTGTTTTTGACATCTGGTCAATTACAAGGATAAGTTCGTCTATCGGTTTGATAAGTACGTCCTTTGCCTCGATCTCGATCTCTTTTCCGGCCGGCGTATCTAAAGCCGTTGTCAGGTCATTATACATCTGTTCCAGCGTAGTTTTAAGCGTTTCAGCTCTTGTTTTTAGAGCAGACATTTCATTCGCCGCAGTTTTAAAAGCCTCACTGCTCAGCTTAATATCCTGTTCAAGAGTCAACGGATCTCGCCTCCTCTATTTTTTCGAGTAAAGGCTTTCTCAGTTCGTTAGCCAGTAGATTACAAAGCTGCTCCGCCTCATCGTACTGACCGATATCCATATAGCACTGAATTCGGAATGTCACAGCCGCCATATCGCTCGGATCTTTGATCATTGCGTTTCTGAAGTATCTGATCGTCTCTTCATACTTACGATTTGTTTCAGGCGAGCCAAGTTCCTTGTAGGCGTTTGTTTCGCTGTAAATTCCTATGTATGAATTCTGAACGCTTTCGCTGCTCTGCAATTTTCTTGCATAGTCGATCACCTTATTGAATTCCTTTTTCAGAGTATATGCTCCTATATACAGACGATTGATCTGATCTATATTTTCGGGAGTCAATTCAATTTCTTCCGTTTCGTCAAGCTTGTACGCCGTTTCCTCGGTATCGATTTCATCTTCAACGTTCGTAAGATATTCTCTTGCTCCGTTTTCATCGGGTTCAATGCTTTCAGCCAATTCTTCCAGACCATAATCGCCGTATTTTTCAGCAATGCGTTCCTTATCGGCTTCGATCATTTCCTCAACATCATATTCTGTAAGATTAACAGGCTCAATTTCCTTATCAATGACATCAAAACCGAGATTATATGACTCGGCAGGATTTTGTGCCGCATTCAGACAGTCAATGGTTTTATCGGGATCTTCAAGCTGCAAATATATTTCTGCGGCGTTGATATAGCTTTCGATCACCTCTGTAGACGTAGGTTTTAACGTTTTCAAGGCTTCTTCAATAAATGTAAGAGCCTTGTTATATCGCTGCTTGTCCCTGTCGGTCTGATACTTCTGAATCTCAAAGGTCATACAGTCAAAGTAGTAATCCATTGAAAGCTCGGCATATTTCTTAGCCATTTCAAGTTCCCGTTCTGCGGCGTCGAGGCGGTTTGCCTGGCACAGCAGCTTAAATGCAAGCTGATAGCCAGTGTAGTCTGACGGTGCGACAAGCTTCATCTGATTGGTGGTAAGAAGTCCGTTTCGGATATCGTTCTTCATACCGTAAATAATGACCTTTCGCTTCATTATATCCAGATCTACGCCGATGATCTGCTCCGCTTTTTCAAGATTTACAAGAGCGTCCTTATATCTTCCGATATCGAAACAGATAATTCCGAGCAGATTATACAACTGTACCGTATTCTCAGGTGAACAGCCTAATTCTTCGGCTTTTGCGAGATTTTTTATAGCGTCTGCCGCTTTTTCGCTGGTGGCAAGGGCATACCCTAAGTTAAAATACCTGTTGCCGTTATTCTGATCAAGCTTGACCGCTTTTTTATAGCTCTCGACCGCCTTTTCATACTGTCCCAAAGACATATACGCATCTCCTGCACATTGATAAGCGTCAGGATTTTTTGGAGCAAGTCTCATTGCTTCGTTCGCAAGATGCAGAGCTTCGCTGTTTTGGCTGTTTATGAATGCAAAGTGCGAATCTGCTAAAAGCTGTGAAACTTTTTCTTGGTTTGTGGGCATTTTATCACCTCCGTAAATTGATATAAAATATGCCAATATTGATTAAAGATTCATTAATGGCATCATTATTTCCCAATATACTTCCATATCGGATACTTCAAGATTTTCTATGTCATCTTCCCCATTGAGGAATAGTGGTACTTTGTAGCCTACGCACTTATTAATTGGTAAAACAAAATTATTATTTGCCTCAAACCATTCATCAAAGTATTCAGATAAAAGACTATCTTCATGAAATTCAACAATTTCCACATTATGAAAATCTACAATATTAGCAGGTATATCAAAAACATCTCCTGTTCCCGGTTCAAATAAAAGAACAGTATTGCTCACCTTATTAAGAGCAAAAATTCTTCCCAACCAGTCATACCCAAAGACACTTATTTGATTTTTGTATTTTGAAAATGATTTTCCAACTATATCATTCCATTTCGGTATACTTTTTTCATCAAAAATTCGATACATACCATTTAGGAAAGATTTTCCCCCCATCGTTTTTAAAAATTGTTCACTACTCTCAAAATCATATTGTTTTTCCTCTTTTACAAAATCCAAAAATTTTCTAAACATATTTTTCTCCTTATTTCATATAGAAATTCCTTAATATTGTGTTTTCTGGCAAGTTGCTAATTAAGTAGTTTATCTGACTTCCTAAACTCCTGTTAACACTTTTGTCTAGTCCATTCATATTAGTTGCATCGTCAATGCCGCCTAATTGCAAATCTATTGTGTGATCTACATCTTGTGAAGACGGTATAGAGTTAGCCTTTCTATACTTTGCTGTTTTGGACTTTTTACGTTTGCCATCAACGTTTGTCTTTTTAGTATCTGCTTTTGTCAAACTTCTACATTTTGCATCAGCTTCTGCTCGTTGCCCTGGTGTCCAATCCTCTTTATATGATAGCTCTGCATCATATGTGCCATCATCATTTTTTATCAGCTTACAATTCGAATTATGAACCCAAACTCCATTTTCGCCAACATGATAAGTATGGAAATCCTCTACCTGAAAATTATACACCTTAGTGGGTTCGTCTGTCAATTCGACATAATGATTTTCAACCAAAAGAACATTGCAATTAGAATCAAGAAGTTCATCACCGATTGCAAGTTCTCCTGCATTGACAAAGCCACGATTATTTACATAGAACGGGTGCGTTTCAGTCGTAATGATCTCTTCGCCGTTGATCATCAAATGAATAAGCTTAGAATCTTCTCTGATGTATGTTTCAAGAACTGTTTTCTCGGCAGTTTCAAAGGTTTCGGGGTCTGTAGAGATAACTTTATCTCCTGCTTTTATGTTTTCAATAGCAACAAGTCCGCTTGCTGTTAGTATCATTGTTCCTGCAACAAAACAAGTAAGCGTTTCTTGATGCTTTTTCATTGAACTATAAGTGCTTCCGCTGAAAACTGCCAAAGCACTTACAGTAAATTGAAAACCATTATACAACTTGCTGGAGTGAAGTTTCTGGTTGAATTGCACAAAAGCATTCTGTGGATCAAACAAACCAACAACCATTGCTGCCGTGTCAAACAATCCCATGCCGCCTGATAATACGCCAGTAATTCTTGAGGTCCATTTCATAACACTGAACAGTTTACATGAATTGGATACATTGCCAAGTAACGAACCTGCTCCACCAATGCCACCGAAAATTGCACCCGTTAAAGCACCAGAAAAAGCACCTTCTTCAAAACCAGCCCAGAACGAACCTCCTGCGGCTAAGCTTGAAAGCCCCCCTGCAACACCACCAATAACAGCCCCTGAAATTGCACCCCAACATGCACCTGCTATGATGGCACCACATGCAGGACAAGTGACAAGTATAACAACAGCAGTAATAACAATAACTACTGTAACAATTGCTTTCCAATGCTCCTTGCACCACTCGCCGACCTTTTTGCAGCCGTCCTTGAATTTTTCCCAGCCGCTCTTTTCACACTCGGGCTTCAGATATTCATATTTATCGTAAAAATCATCTTTGCTCTTATTGATTGCATCGGCGGCGTCACCGTCAATGCGTACAACGTCAGCAATAAACTCATTTACATCTTTTTTGAGATTATCAAGAGCATCAATTTTATCTTCCTGAGTTTGTGTAGACGACTTTATGGAACTGATCACATCATCGACGTCGCATATGCTTTCATCTATGGAAAGCACCTTTGATTTCAGCGATTTCAAGTCTGATTTATAGCTTTTGACCGATATTTTTGCTTTATTTATCAAGCTTGACATCTGGTTTATCTTGCCTGAATATAAGGTAATCGTAGCCATATATACTATTCCTCTTCGTACATCTTGCGTCTGTAATACTCCATATCATATGACGCATTCCGTCGTACATTTCGCCAATCCGAGGCTGCCGAGCAAGCCGTATCTATCCCTGAATTTATATCCTGTAATTCTGATTCTGCACGATTTACATTTTCTTCTAACTCTGAAATTTTATTATTTACCGTGTTTTTCTTGTTCCTGAGATTTGAGAAAATATTGTTTAAAGTATTCTGACTTTTCATTGATTCTGAACTGTAAACGCTACTCAAACTCTTGTTGGCAACTGAACTTGAACTTGCCATTTTGCCGAAATTTTCAGAGGCTGAATCGATTTTATTATTGATCGACTTTATATCATCTTGAAGTATGGAGTCTTTTTTTAAAGCTGCATTTAGCTCTGACAACACTTTTTGATGTCTTTTTAAATCTGATTTGAGCTGATTGATATATATAATTTTTCTTTGTCTCTGAGACCTCAGCTCATTTGCCCTGTTTTCATAGTTATTAACTTCAGAACAAGCGTCGTAATATCTACTTCTAGATTCATAGTAGTAATCTTCATAATCCATAAGCACATACCCCTCATTTTGTTTTGTCGAACTATATATAACTGATTTGTATCTTTAAGAAGCAAGTTTTGTAATATCTACCTTTTGATGGATCTAGCCATTTTTATATTCTTTATTTTCCCTATAATCAGTGTTATAGCTTCTGTAAATACCATCAGTGGAATTAATTTTAAAACTCTATGCTGAATAAATGACAGTAAGATCCATAAGCATATCTCAATTACTAAAACAATATATGATTTTTTTCTGTAAATTTGAATTTCGTCATTATCCAAAGGTTTGTTTTTATCCTCAACAGGAGCGAGTATAATACACACAATAAGCCCCGAAATAAGCATTATCACGCAACAGCTTGTTGAAAGAATTTGGAATTTTAACAGACACATCCAAATTATCATAATCAGCGATGATACTATGTAACATTTTTCTGATGAACTTGAATGATGACCTCCTGCGTAGCTTCTCAGTGGAATGTACGTTGCTAGAAGGATAATGCTTTCCAAAACTTTGCCAAAAACCACACCAATTAATATTGACGTGATAAAATTAAGCGTCAGTATCATCCCATACTGAAAGCCATATCTGTACAGATCCCTTTTGTCAGACGAAATGACGTTTTCATTTTCAAGCTGTTGAGTGAGATACTCTGCAAGCTTAGCAAACATTAAAATTTGCGGAGACTCTTTGCATTTTTAGGAAGTTCTGGCTGATTATTGATCCAAAAACATGTGCTGTTAACGTTTACAGTTGTAACCGTCAATGCCAATGCAGCAAACATACCGCCATACTTCTTAAAGAACTTAAGCATAAAAGACTTCATAATTTCACTTCCTTTTACGATTATTGTGATATTCACACCATTATCATATCATATTAACATATACAAAGGTAAAGCAATGGTACGAATTATGGTGTTTTTGGGTACAAAAAAAAGCAGTGCCCGTATCGGCACTGCCATATTTTTTATGATTTTTTCACTACATTATATAAAACTGCTTTTACAACATACTTGTCATCAACAATGTTGTTCTGGAGTTTTCCATTGTATTTTTCCAACGATGTCTTTACACTTATCAATCCGTATCCATGTTTTTCTGGATCATCATATTTGTTACTTATATTTGCAAATGTATTTTCTATTTTTATTACTATCATGCCTATTGAATAATTTATGTCAATATTAAGCTGCTTCACCTTTGCTTCTTTCAATGCATTCAGAGCATTATCTAACAAATTTCCTAATATTACAGTTAAATCAAATGAATTTACCTGTAATTCTTCAGGCAATACAATATGGCACGAAAAAACAACATTCATTTCATTGGCAATCGATAATTTATAATTCAACAAGCAATCAAAGTCTATATTACCTGTATTTACGAATTCTTTTTCGGTAATTAAATTATTGGTCATATTATTGATATATTCATCTGCCTTTGTGTAATTGCCGTTTTCTAAATCATATTTTAACTTTAACAAATGATTTTTCATATCATGCTTTAATAAGCGTATTTTCTTTTGTGACTCGTTCATTAATTGAATTTGATTTTTGTAAGCTTGATTAGAAGATTCAACAGCGTTAAACATGATTTTCATTTGCATATTTTCTATATATTTATCATACAAATAAAAGTTCAAAAAATTTATTATTAATAAAATCACCGATATCAGAAAACTCTTCACATTATAATCTGGACCAGATAGTTCTCCAATCATAATTGTTCCAGCTGAAATAATAATTAATAAAACTATATATTTAGAATTGACTATCACTTTCTCCTCTCTTTTAAAGCAATATCGAAATAAAAACACAAAGCCTAAAAATGAAATGCTTTGAGGAGCATTTGATTTGATTAATACAAAATTCGGATTTATACAAGTAAACATCCAATCAAAAAACATACCAACCGCACAAACGCCGATAGTTAGAAATATATAAGTTTGTATAGGCTTTTTATATTGTAACATTATCACGAACATAGGCAATATATTGCTGATCAAATTCAGCATTATGTTATCCATAAAAAGATACACACCGCAATTTATTAGATAATAAACAATATAAGTCAAGATCTCAGCAAATTGATGAAGTTTACTCTTGCCCAAAACCGCAGTAAAAAGTATGTATACAGCATACATATGCATCGCATTAGAGACTAAATATACCGTTGGCTGCATTTACGATCCTCCTATCTTGTCAGATAATATGTCCATTACACTGTTACGATATCCGTCGCTGATCTTTAGCCTTGTTCCGTTTGATAATACAACAGTTTCAAAATCTGCATCAACAATGTGATTGATATTAACAGCCAAGCCACGTTTTATTACAACCATATCATTTTTCATTTCATTAGTTACAGCATCACTAAATTTATGATAACAAATTATCTCTTCACTTGATGTAATCAATTTAAGCTTTTTTCTTTCACTTTGTATATAAATTATTTCGCTGACGGCTATTTTGTGCTTAATATTTTCCAATGTATAAGTGAAGAATACATTACTGTTCGAATATAATTTGATGAAATTAGAAATACAAGGATAAAGTCGTTCTTTACTTACCGGTTTAATGATGAAATCAAAAGGGTGGACAGAAAATAACTCCATTGCGTATGAATCTTTAGCCGAGATGAATACTATCTGAGTCCTTATATCCCCAATCCTGCCTCTGATTTTTTTGCCCAAATCCACTCCATTCATATTAGGAAATTCTATATCCAAGAAAATTAAATGATAGCCCATTGAGGACTGCAATCTTTCATATAAATCTTCGCATGTTAAAAATATATCAACGTCAAAGTCCAAATTGTATTTGAACTGATATTCCAGCAATGATCTTTTGAGTTGGGCACATACATATTTTTCGTCATCTACTACCGCAATTCTAATCACGACGCTCACCTGCCTTAATTAACATTGTACCAAATATTTTACGTAAAATCAATACATAATTTGTTAAAATCGTGGTATAATACATTAATACAGATAAGACAAACCTTTCGCAAAATCTGCACCTACAGGCAAAAAGGCAAAAAATCAACGTAAAATCATGCATTATTTACTACCAATCAGATGTTTCTGACGGCTAAAAACTTTTAAGCTACAAAATTGAGTTTTTCAACATATTTCTTTTTTGTATCAAGCGATGAGTGAACATAGCGGTTAAGTGTAATATTAACATTAGAATGACCTAGCAACTCGCTGACAGTTTTAGCATCAAAGCCATTTTCAATACAAACAGTAGCGTATGTGTGACGCAGTAAATGAAAATTAACGTTTCGTATTCCACACTTTTTCAGGACGGATTTAAATCTGTTCTGCATTGTTCTCGGTTCGATCAGCTTGTGAGTTCTGGAAAGAATATAATTGTTTTCATTTTGTCGCCTTTCGTTAAGAATGTTTACAAGAAAGTTTGGTATTGGAATTTCCCGCTCTGATGTCCTGCTTTTTGGTGAACCAACAATGATCTTTGTTTTTGAACTTCCAATTTTATCATTAATACGTTGAACAGTTTTTGAAATACGGATAATGCCACTCTGCAAATCAATATCGCTCCATTTTAAAGCACAAATCTCGCCAATACGCATACCGCTGTACATAGTAAGCAGTATACCAATGTTTGTGTTGTTCAGATTATTAACTAAATGGTTTTGCAAGTTTTTACGCTCGCTTTCGTTCAGTACCGAAATTTCATTCCTTTGGATCTTTGGCATAGAAATACTGCACATTGGATTACGCAAGCCATACTCCTGCTCTGAATACTTAGCAATCGAACGCATTGCTACTATGATATCGTGAACAGTCTTGGCTGACAGTCCACTATTTCTGTCAGATTTTCCATATTTCAGAAGATATTCGATAAAAGCGTTGATTTTCGGAGTATTTAACTCACAATATTTTATCTGCTCAAAATACGGAATTATATGCTTAGTCACTATCTTTTCATAACAGCAATAGCTAGACTCCTTAACACGCAGTTTAGCGCTGCCGAGCCACTCAAGCGATAATTCATGCAAGGTTTTACCGCAAACGACAGGTGAATACTTTTCAGAAGTCGTATACGCATAAAGCATCTTTTCTTTAAGCTCTGTAAGATTTCTTGAGTACAGATACCTATACTTCAGGTTTCCGTTATCATCTCTTCCAAACGGAATACGCCCCTCGAAACGTCCGTCTTTTCTCTTGTAAATGTTCATTGTATTTCTCATTTTATCGCCCTCCTCGTACTGAAATTCTGACGGCTGAAAGCTTTATCAGACTGTGGTTTTTTGTGAATTTTCTTATTTTGACTTTACAAAAACCATTTGATGTGATATAATGTGCTTAAATTCTATCACATTAGTCAAAATAGCGATCAAAATCGCCTTAAATAGTCTTTCGCAAAGGTGCAGATTTTGCGAAATAAAAACAGCTGATCTATGCAGTCACAAGCACAGATCAGCTGTTTTTCTTTATTGTATATCCATATGATTTTCTTCTTTCTCTCCCAACTCCATTTTCTTTTTGCGAATAACCCTCATCAGTTTTCTGTCAACTCTGCTTTGTAGGTCTTTACGATCGTTGTCATAACTATCCTGAATGCACCTACTAAGACTAACAAACAAACTAAAAATCGTATTCACAAGCAGATCATTCTCAAACTTCGATATGTTGTCCAGTATAGCCTGTGCATATTTATTGCCGTCATTTGCAGACTTTGTAAACCATTCGATAGCTTGTTCCTCATCCTTTGTAAGTTCCGCTGCCCCGAAAAGATAGATCCTGCCAAGCTGATAACTTGCCAAATGATTTTTGTCAGCACAATTCTCAAAATAATTGACAGCTTTTTGTATATCATACTTTTCTTCCTGCAAATACAGCT
>ERZ824480.1703-NODE-1703-length-18351-cov-7.488905_pt1 | contig 18351 bp, 11 predicted proteins | sample MGYA00519861_ERZ824480 | MGnify/ENA primary metagenome ERZ824480 (study PRJEB31778, sample SAMEA3449152) | human gut metagenome | biome: human gut; feature: human-associated habitat; material: faeces | place: United Kingdom | collected 2010/2012 ... | reverse complement strand
CCGTTGCTCCCTCTTGCGATAACCTCGGTTATGAACGCTGGCAGTGCGACGGCTGCGGTAATCTTGATAAGAGAAATTACACAAAGGCAACCGGGCATAATTACAAGGCAATCACCATAAGAGAAGCTACTTGTAAACAGGGTGGTTTGAAATTAAGCCTTTGCGACAAGTGCGGCAGCTTTTATGAGGAAAGCACTCCCATCGGCGAACACAAATATAAGACAGAAAAGGTGCAGCCGACTTGTAGGAATGTAGGCTATACAAATCACATTTGCGAAATTTGCGGTAACTCATACATTACAGATATGACGCCGATTATTTCTCATTCCTATGAGCGTATTACCAAAGAGCCGACTTGCACGGATAAAGGCTATACAACATCGACTTGTACTATGTGCGGACAGACATTTGTATCGGATTACACAGAGCCTACCGGACACGATTGGGACGAGGGGCATACCGTTACAAGTTCCACTTGTGAGAGCGAGGGTGTAATTGAATATCGTTGTAAAAATGATAACTGCAAAGAAAAGATGATTAAAGCGGAATCTGCAACGGGACACACACCCGGCAAGGCAGCAACCTGCACAGCTCCCCAGACTTGCGAAAAGTGCGGTACAGTTTTAGAATTACCGAAAGGACACAGCTATTCTGAAAAGGTAGTTGCCCCGACTTGTACGGCAATGGGATATACAGAATACAAATGCGATAACTGCGATGACAGCTATATTGGCGATTATACAGATAAAGCAGAACACGATTACAAAAAGACCGTAACTGCTCCGAGTTGTACGGCTATGGGATATACGGTGTATGAGTGCAAAAATTGTGGTGATGAATTTGTTTCGGACTACACCGAAAAGAAACCGCATAACTACAATGCGAAAATCACAAAGCCTACTTGTACCGAGTTTGGATTTACAACATATACTTGTGCAGACTGCGGCGATACCTATGTTGCGGATTATACGGATAAAACTGAACATAATTACAGCAAAAAAGTAATTGAGCCAACCTGCACCGAGCACGGATATACAATCTACACCTGCCCCGACTGCAGAAAGGAATATATCGGCGACTATACGGAACATAAAAATCACAGCTATAAAGAAACCGTAATTGCCCCCACTTGCACCGAAATGGGCTACACGATTTTTACTTGTGACTGCGGCGATTCATACAAGGGAAATTACACGGATAAAATTCCTCATGACTACAACAAAACCGTAACTGCTCCGACTTGCACGGCTCTCGGATATACGGTGTATGAGTGCAAAAACTGTAATTATAAATATATCAGCGACTACACCGATAAAGTCAATCACAGTTATATTGCCGATGTAACAGAACCGACTTGCACAGCATCTGGTTATACCGTATACACTTGCGAGAACTGCGGTAAAACTTATACGGCAGACTACAAGGATATGCTTGGACATAAACCTTCAGAATGGATAATTGACGAGCCTGCTACTATCGAACACGCCGGAGAAAAGCACATTGAGTGCATAACTTGTGGTGAAGTTTTATCAAGAGCAGCAATTCCGCAGTTAATTGAAAAAGACCGTACCGATGAGGACGGAAATTCCAAAGTCGGAGATTTTTCTATCCTTGTAACCAACGCAAATGGCAAACCGATTTTTGATAGTGAGATTTCTATTGATATCAATGACAATGTAACTATTAAATTGCCAAGCGGCAGACTTCTTGATTATGCAGACCAAACAATTATAACTGCAATTAACACGGATTCACAGCAGCCGAAAGCGGAGTTGCAGATTTTTGTTTATGACGATAATAACAATGCTGCAACGGGTAAAACAGACGAAAACGGTCAGCTTAAAGTGCCGAACAACAAAACCTCTACGGGCGACAACAACGGTACGGTCGGCAAAGATGATGAGGATAAGAAAAACACATTTGTCGTAAAGGCTACCGACAAAATGAATGTCGTTATTCCGAATTGTGAGGTTTACATCGGCGAGAGCAATAATATCGTTGTTGACTTGCCGGACGGCATTAAGCCGACAAGCGAATTGCCTGTTATTATAACTGTTACCGACCAGCACGGACAGCCGCAGCAGGGCATTACTGTAATTACATTAGGAGATGCTGATTATATAGAAAAAGGCGTAACCGATATGTTCGGAAAAATTACATTGCCGACCGCCAAAGACGGCTTTACGGACGATACGGGTAAAGTACGCATTGACGGAATGTATGTGTTTGTCAATAACGAGAGCGGAGCTATTGAAAATGCTTTTGTAAAGCTGAATGATGACAGCACAATTTCTGTAACATTGCCGGACGAAACAAGCATCGACTACGCAAACCGCATTACAGTAACCGTAACCGACAAGGATGGAAATCCTTTGAAAGACATTTCTGTTACCGTTTCGGACACTGTGGAAAATAGTCTGACAGACAAAACTGACGAAAACGGAAAAATGGTTGTTCCGCCGCTTTCGGAGGATATTACCGACAGCGATGGAAAAGCAAAAGTCAACGGCTACAATGTTTTAATTACAGACGAAACAAAGCCTATCGAAAATGCCTTTATTACTATCGGCGAGGGGCAGATAAATGTTATGCTTCCCGAAGGAGCATTGATTGACATTGATAATCGCATAACGGCTACAATTACCGACAGCGAGGATAAGCCTGTTAAAGATATGACGGTAATCTTTACAGATAAAGCCGAGAGAACGGAAAGCAATGTTACGGACGAAAACGGCAGAGCAACCGTGCCGCCGACAAACATTGATCTTACCGATTTTAACGGTTACGGCGAAGTCAGCGGATATATTGTAATAGTAAAAAATGCTGACGGAGCTATCGAAAAGGCAAACATCAAGCATAATTCCGAAATTAAGAACGAAGAAGGCACAGTTAAGGAAAAAGAAAACATTTCTGTTGAACTTCCTGAAAACATCAAGTTTGATTATGCGAACAGGATTATCGTAACCGTATCAAACAAGGCAGATAATACGGCTGTAAAGGATATGAGTGTTATTGTTTCCGAAAAAGCCATCGAGGGTACGGAAACCAAATCTTTAACGGGAATTACCGATAAAGACGGAGTTATTATTCTCCCGCCGTCAAATGAGGGTGTAACGGATAAGGACGGAAAAACAGACATTTCCGAAACTATCCCCAGCAAGGATACTGATGGTGACGGCAAGGAAGATACCGAAGAAACAAAAACCATTTATAATATTCTTGTTGAGGATACCAAAGGAAAAATCGAAAATGCGTATATCGAAATAAAGGACGGCAAAATTACCGTTACGCTTCCCGATACGCATACGCTCACAACTTCAAATCAGACAACCGTAACCGTGCTTGATAAGGAGAATAAAGGTGTTGCAAATGTTTCCGTAACCGTTACGGATAAAAACAAGGCAACTGCAACAAAATCTACCGATACAAACGGTAAAATTACTGTTCCCGTCAAGTCAACAGGCGGCAGCTCGTCTTCCGGTGGTAGTGGCGGTCGTGGCGGCAGCAGCGGTGGTAGCTATATTAGTTCCAACATCACAAATATTACCGTAACCGATAAAAACGACAAAACTGTATCTGTTTCAAAATCAACCGACAAAGACGGCAAAATCACGCTGACGCTCCCAAATGGTACAGACCTCACAGGCGATAATTATTACACAATTAAAGCAACGGACAACAAAGGCAATGCAAAGGCTGATGTGTCAATTATCTTAAAGGACAGAAAGAATAACTCCGCTAACGGCACAACGGATAAAAACGGTATGCTGATACTTCCGGCATCAGAGCATAAGGCATATATTTTCGGGTATAATGACGGCACTTTCAGACCGGACAACAATATGAGCCGTGCTGAAGCTGCTGCTATCTTTGCAAGGCTTATTTCCGAACAGAAAGGCGAAAAAATCAGCGGTAAGTCAAACTTTAATGATGTATCCAAAAATGAGTGGTATTCCGATTATATAGGTTATCTTTCAAAGTACGGCATCATTAAAGGTTACTCCAACAGTACATTCAGACCGGATAATAATGTTAGCCGTGCAGAATTTGTGGCAATGACGGTTAGATTTAATTCTCTGTTTAATGATGTTAAGAAAGGCAGCTACACCGTAAAATACACTGATGTTGCAACAAATTATTGGGCATATTCCGATGTTGCCTACGCAAAACACGCAGGCTGGCTCAACGGATACGCTGACGGAACATTCAAAGGCGATAACGCTATTACCCGTGCGGAAGTGGTGACGGTAGTCAACCGGGCAACAGGCAGAAAAGCTGATGAAAGCTATATTACAAAGAATGTATCCATACTCAACAAATTTACGGATATTCGCAACAATTCTATGTGGTATTACACAGATGTGATGGAAGCAGCCAATACACATCTTGCAAACTCGGCAAATGATGCTGAAACTTGGGTAAAATAGTAGTATTATCGAAAGCAAAGATGTAATTTTACAAGTTTTATGGGGAACGGTTTACTCGTTCTCCATAAGACGATATTGTGCATATAGTAGAAAATAGTGCTGTGAATTGCGTAAAAACATTTTTTATGGTATAATACCTATTATAATGCAAGAAAGCTGAGGTATGTATATGGATAATATGAGTTTTTGTCCCCAAACGATAGAAGTACTAAAAGATATTTTAAACGATATTACGACAGATATAATCAAAGAAGGTAGACCAATTATTATTGTTGAAGAATATCAGTGGATGGTAGAAACATTGTCGTTGATGGCAAAGCAGGTTGGACTATGTGAAAGTTGCGTTTTGCTATTAGAAAATGGTATGGAGCAAGAAGCCTTTTTATTAGTAAGAAGTCAATTTAATAATATGCTTTGGATTAAATATATTTGTGATTTTAATAATAGTGAACATATAAAAGAATACATATATCAACCATATATTTCTCAAATTAAAGTTAATAAGAACTTGAAAAAAATGCTTGAAAACTTTGAAAGTGATTTAGATAATAGATTTGATAAAGCGTCTATGCTATTGCAACTTGATGAGGCAATAAATAGAAATCAAACAATACTAAAAGAAAATAACATCCCTAATAAGCAAAAAACTGTTGCAGAATTGGCAAAGCAAAATGGTCTATTATTTGGAACCTACATAACATTATATAATGATGCGAGCAAGTTTGAGCATTCGGATGTTGAAAAAATACGAAAATATCGGAAACGTATAACAAATGAGTATAACGAAAACGAAATTTTTAGTATTGATATGAGTACATCTGATAAAACTATTTGGATGAGTGTACTGTATAATTCGTTAATGAATTTGTATCTATCATACGAAAGCTTTTTTACAAGAATTACAAAACACGAAGAACAGCTATTTAATCCAACATATCCAAATGGTAAGTCGGCTTATTCAAAAAATGATGTTGAAAAAATACTTGTTAAGTTGAAAGTATGCATTGATTTTTTTGAAAATGAAAGAAATTAAAAATTCTTTTTCACTTTCTCCGGCAAAATTTTTTGACGGTCTTTTTATATGATGATACAATAAAGATACCGAAAATAAACTATTGAAACGGAGGAATTTCAAATGAAACGAACAGTATTTGCAGGCTTAACAGCAATGCTCATTTTATCAACCTCATTTGCCGCACAGGCGGCACACACGCACGAGTATACAAAACTAAATTCAAAGGTTTATGTATGTGAGTGTGGAAAGGAAAAGCCGCTGTATTCCTTAAAGGGTGAGAGGGTTATAACTCTCAACTGCAACGGCGGCTCATTATACGGCGGAATTTACAAAACCGACATCACAGAAGCCGTTACGGAGCAGAACAAAATCAAACTACCGCTGCCGTATAAAAGCAGCGACTATCAGTTTGAGGGTTGGTTTACCGAAAGCGGAGAAAAGGTATCGTCCGATACCGAGTATTATTCCGATACAACGCTCTATGCACGTTGGAGCTTGACAGGGACACGCACTCTCACCTTTGCCGCAGAGGACGGCTCATATATCGAGCCTGTTGTAAAACCGCTTGGCACTACAATATCGCTTGCAGAGTTTGTTCCGACAAGATACGGCTATGACTTTGACGGTTGGTATTCAGACCCGCAAACAAAGGAAAATCGTGTAACGGATTTTACTTTCAATGAAAGCGATACCGTTTACGCAAAATGGATTCCGAACGGAACGGTGATATATAACGCTCCGGCTGTGCAGAGAGTTTATGCGACTGATGATGAAATCCTCGCCTTTGGTAATTACATTGACGAAAAGACGGGTGTACCCGTTACGGCACAATGGGTTAAGCAGAATAAAAGATTAAATGAGCTTATGGAAATTTACAACGAAAAATTCTGTAAGTAACGCCTATCACACTTTTGGGGGCAGCTTTTGTATAAGGAAACTTATGCAGGGGCTGCCCCTTTTATTTATTTTCGGAAAGGACTGATAACAATGCTTCAAATTTTAATGATAGTAAGGGATACCTCGTGAACAGACAGGAAAATCAAAAGACAATATATATCCTTCTCGGAATACTCTCGGTATTCGTTATATGGCTTGCCCTGATGGTTGCCGGGTGTTATGAGGAGAATATAAAGCTGTTTGAATTGCTTGACCGTTTGACAGCCGCTATGAATAACCCTACGCACATCACATTGAATGAGTATAGCTTAAAAACCGTACTCATTTTCTTGTTTTTGTACGCAATGGGTATCGGTGTATATTTTTCGTCAAGAGAAAACCGCCGACCGGGTGAAGAACACGGCTCGGCTCGCTGGGGCAATGTCAAAAGCGTTGTCAAACGATATATGGATAAGGACAGTTTTTCTAATATCATTCTATCTCAAAATATGCGGCTTGGCTTAAACGCAAAAAAGCACAGGCGAAACCTTAATGTGCTTGTAGTCGGCGGCAGCGGTGCGGGAAAAACCCGGTTTTACGCAAAACCGAATTTAATGCAGTGCAACACTTCTTTCATAGTCGCAGACCCAAAGGGCGAAATGCTCCGAAGCATTGCACCGTTACTAATTGAAAACGGCTATGATATTAAGGTGTTCAACCTAATCGAGCCAGAAAACTCGGACGGATATAATCCGTTTGTGTATATCCGTAAGGACGAAGATGTTATAAAGCTGATTTCAAACCTTATTCAGAATACAACACCGAAAACCGCATCGCAGAACGACCCGTTTTGGGAAAAATCCGAAATTGCTCTTGATAGTGCCTTGATGCTCTATCTTCTGCACGAAGCTCCGCCCGAAGAACAGACCTTTGAAATGCTGATGTTTTTAATCGAAAACGCAGCAACCGTTGAGGACGAGGACGAAAGTGGATACCAAAGCCCGGTGGATATTCTCTTTCAAGGCTTGGAGGACGAAAAGCCGGAGCATATTGCAGTAAGGCAATATAAAATTTTCAAACAGGCAAGCGGCAAAACGGCGAAGTCAATCCTTATTTCAGCGGCGGTGCGGCTTGCAGCATTTAATTTGCCGGAGATAGCAAAAATGACTTCATACGATAATCTTGACATAGGCACTCTCGGCGAACGCAAACGAGCCATATTTTGCGTTATTCCCGACAATGACAATTCCTTTAATTATCTTGTCGGAATGTTATATACACAAGCCTTTCAAGCGTTGTATTTCAATGCGGACAATAATCACGGCGGCGAGCTACCTATACCCGTGCATATCGTGATGGACGAGTTCGCTAATGTCGCTCTGCCCGATAACTTTGAAAGAATACTTGCAACAATGCGATCACGGCGTATTTCCGTAAGCATTATTATTCAGAATATGGCACAGTTAAAAGCATTATTCAAGGATAGCTGGGAAAACATCACAGGTAACTGTGATACTCTGCTTTACCTCGGCGGAAATGAGCAAAGCACACACGAGTATATTTCAAAAATGCTCGGAAAAGAAACCATTGACACACGCACAAGAGGTATTACAAAAGGTCAGCACGGCTCAAGTAACACCAATTACCAAAACGCTGGACGTGAGCTTTTAACGCTTGATGAGGTGCGTCTTTTGGACAACAACAACGCCCTTATTTTTATTCGTGGAGAGCGACCGTTAATTGATAAAAAGTTTGATATACTGTCGCACCCGAATATTGCAAAAACCGCAGACGGAAAAGCTGTGCCGTACAAGCACAGCAAGTCGGAAAAATATTTACGAAATGATTTATCCTTTACCATAAACGAGGATTTATCAAATATCAAGCTATTGGAGGTTGACGGGGACAATGTGAAAGCATTTGATTTTGCAAACCCACAAACAAAACAAAATGAAATTTTGGAGGTAACAGACAATGAAAAATCAGAAAACAATTCAGAAAATTACAAAAACACAGAAAATTCTCCGCAAGGCTAAACTTGTACTTACGGCGCTTGCGGTTATGATGACCGCACTCACGGGAACAGTTTTTGCAGCAGATCCGCTCGGAACAATAAACAGTCTTTCAGATTTTATCTTCTCGGCAATTAAGGCTATTGGACTAATCCTGCTCGGCTTCGGTGTTGTGCAGATAGGTCTGTCGCTTAAATCGCACGACGCATCACAAAGAGCCAACGGCTTTTTGACATTCTTCGGCGGTGTTATCATTGCATTTGCGAAAGATATTTTGGATATGATTATCTAAACGTTCAGATAATCATATTTATCCGAACTTTTGCAAAATCATAATTCCTTGAGAATAAAAAAATTTTAGTGCAAAAAGACGAAAACGCTTAAAATCTATTGACTTTTTTCAAAATGTATAGTAGAATAGATATGCGGAAAGGTAGATGTATCAATTTTATCTTTCTTGCATACAATGCTAACAGGGGTGTATCTCAGCCCTATAAATGAGAAACTTATAAAGCGAGCTTCTCTTGGCTCTAATCAAGAAATTTACAAGCGAGCGTTTCGCTGCTCTGAATGCGAGTGTAACAGGGGGCAAGCTTGCTTGCCCTTTTGTTATATGTTCAAGGAGTAATAAATGGATATAAGGTTTTATCAAATAGAAAATAAGTACATAGATTATTTATCCCCTCACGCTCCGCATTTGTTTCACAACAAGCAGGCAGGACAACAAAATGAGCGTAAATATATAGGGATTGTTTTGCAAGTAAACGGTTTCGATTATTTTGCACCTTTATCGTCTTTTAAGCCAAAGCATAATAAAATGTCTGAAATGATTGATTTTATAAAGATTAAAAAATATGCTGTTATCAACTTAAATAATATGTTTCCCGTTCCTCTTTCGGAATGTTTCTATGTTGACATCAGCAAGGAAAAGGATGAGCATTACAGAGCTTTGTTGCTGTCTGAATATCGTTATATAAAGTCTATTCAAGAAAAGATACGGAAAAATGCTTCAAATGTCTATAAGCATAAGATAGAACATGGAAATTCAACGGGACTTGCAAAAAGATGTAATGATTTTATTCTCTTGGAAGGTCTTTGCAGGGAATATAAAAAATAAAATAAATTTATAAGTTTTAAGCCATCACCGTAAAAAGTGGTGGTTTTTTTGCGTTTTGGGACAGGAGGAGGTGAATTACCTTTGAGCGATAATTGGATTGTAGCCAACCTCGAAAATGCGTTTTCTACTTGGAATGATAAAATGGCTGAAATATGGTCGCTGATTACGACCTCGCCGCAAAACTTCAAGGGCGGCGCTATATGGGGCGTTATATCCGGAATAAACGGAGGACTGCAAGCTATAGGACTTGGCTTGCTGGTCCTCTTTTTTGCTATGAGCATATTCAAAAGCACAGCATCATTCCGTGACTTTCAGCGACCGGAATATGCCTTAAAGCATTTTATCCGCTTTTGTGCGGCAAAGGTGGCAATTACATACGCAATGGACTTAATGACGGCGATTTACTCTATATGCGGAGGAATTGTAGAACAAATCGCAGGCTCTCTCGGCGGTATCGGCGGAGCGTCCGTTACGCTTCCGGCGGCTATCGAGCAAGCCGTTGAGGATACGGGATTTTGGGCGAGTATTCCCTTGTGGCTTGTAACGATACTCGGCTCGTTATTCATAACGGTACTGTCATTCATAATGATTATGACCGTGTACGGCAGATTTTTTAAGCTGTATATCTACACGGCGATAGCTCCCGTTCCCCTTTCGTCATTCGCCGGAGAAACAACTTCATTTATGGGAAAATCATTTGTAAAATCATATGTCGGTGTTTGTATGGAGGGTGCGGTTATTGTGCTTTCGTGCATTATATTCTCCGCATTTGCGTCGCACAGTACGCCGACGATAGATACAAGCATTACGACTGTCACGATGATATGGAAATATATCGGCGAGATTATTTTTAATATGCTCGTTTTGGTAGGTCTTATCAAAGGAGCAGACAGAATTGTTAAAGAATTATTCGGAACATAAGGAGGACACGATTATGAGTTACAAAAACAACGCTATCAGCAGCGATGACCCGAAGGCTATTGAAAAACTGACGGACAAACTGCATAAATGCGAAACAGAACAGGAATTTATGAAAAAGGTAAATGTATACTACAAGAAAAACGGAACTTGCGTAGGCTGTGAGGGCGTTTCGGACGAGCTTGCGGCAAAGCTGGATGAAAATATAAAACAGGCGTATTCGTGGGATAAACAGCCGTTTCCGTCATACCGCCTTACAAATAACAATGCCGAAATACGCAGACTGAAAAAGCGTATCGAAAACCTTACGGCAACGCAGAATACGGAATTTGTCGGTTGGAAATTTAACGGCGGCGAAGCGGTCATAAACGAAGATAAAAACCGTTTGCAGCTAATATTTGATGAAAAACCGAGCAAAGAACAAAGAGAAACGCTCAAAGCAAACGGCTTTCGGTGGGCTCCAAGTGATGCCGCTTGGCAAAGACAGCTTAATCACAACGCTTTCTATACGGCAAATCGGATAGATTTCATTAAGCCCGAAAACGGCGAAAGACCTACCGACTTGCAGCCGAAAACACCGAAAAAGAGCGAGCCGGAAAGATGAGGTGTTTTGTATGAATAAAATATTTTGCGGCAACGCACTTGATATTCTTAAAACGCTTCCGTCCGAAAGCGTGGATATGTGCGTTACAAGTCCGCCGTACTACGGTCTGCATGATTACGGCGTTGAAGCACAAATCGGAAATGAGCAAACGCCGTATGAATACATACAAAATCTATTGCTTGTTTTTGAAGAAGTAAAGCGTGTATTAAAGCCGGACGGAACGCTTTGGGTCAATATTGCGGACAGCTATGCCGGAAATAATAAAAATCTCAACTTGACACCAAACAAGGATTTTTCCGCTATACCTAAGCTGTGGCACGGAATAAAGCAAAAGGATATGATAGGTATTCCGTGGCTGCTTGCGTTCTCTCTGCGTGAAAACGGCTGGTATTTACGCTCGGATATTATATGGCATAAGAAAAACTGTATGCCGGAGTCTGTCAAAGACCGCCCGGCAAAATGCTATGAGCATATATTTCTGCTTTCAAAATCACCGCAGTATTACTATGATTATGAAGCGGTAAAAGAGCCTGCGGCGGAAAGCAGCATTGCAAGATACAAACGAGGGGTATCGGACAAGACAAAGTACAGAGATAAAAAACAGGGGATTTTTATGCCGAGAGATAAAACGGATTTTTCGGATATGCGTAATAAGCGTGATGTTTGGAGCGTTGCAATAAATTCCGCACATATTCCGGGACATTTTGCGGTATATCCCGAAAAGCTGATAGAGCCTTGTATTCTTGCTGGCACAAAAGTCGGCGGTATTGTGTTAGATCCGTTTTTCGGAAGCGGCACAACGGGCGTTGCCGCAATAAAAAACGGCAGACAATATATCGGGATTGATATTAACCCCGATTATTGCAAAACAGCACAGGACAGAATTGAAAAGTTAAAAAATGAAACGGAGATGAACGATTTTGGAAATAAGAATAAATAAGGAAATTAAAGACTATCACGAAAGCCTGTTTTTCGGGCTTTCCACACGGCAGTTTATCTGTTCGGTGGCGGCGGTCGGAGCTGCTGTCGGGATATATTTCGGACTTAAAAGCTATATCGACAAGGAAACGGTATCTTGGCTTTGTATTGTGGCGGCTGCACCTATTGCCATTGCCGGCTTTTTCAAATACAACGGTATGAACTTTGAAGAATTTGTCGGAGCGTGGTTTAGGTCTGAATTTCTCGCTGCCGGAGTGCGAAAATTTGAAAGCACGAATTATCTGTATGAAATGGTAAAGGAGGAACTTACAAATGGCAATGCTAAATCTGTTCGGAAGAAAAAACCGAATAAAAAAGCAAAAAAGAAAAATTGCAAGGACAGTTCAGCAGTCCATACCGATTGATGCGATATACAAAGACGGCATTTTTCGGACGGGACGGCTGTTTTCAAAGTCGTGGAAATTCTCAGACATAAACTATGCCGTAGCTTCGGACGATGACCAACTGCAAATGTTCCTTGCCCACTCTGCAATTCTTAACGGACTTCCGACAGACGCTATGGCTGAAATCACAATATATAACCGACAGCTTCACAACAAAGTATTTGAGCAAATCACAACGCCGTCCGATAATCCGAATTACAGAAAATACACGCAGGAACTGAACGGAATACTCTGTGATAAAATGTCGGAGAGCAACAATATCGTACACGAGAAATATATCACGGTTGCAACCGAAAAGAAAAACATTGAGGAGGCTCGGACATTTTTTACCCGTGTGGGAAATGACCTCACAGCCGATTATGCGAAAATATCGTCAAAAATAGCGGAGCTTGGTTACAAAGACAGGCTTCGCATTTTTAATGACTTCTTCAAAACGGGCGAAAATGAAGAATTTGATTTTGACCTCAAAAAAGCTATGGCGAAAGGTGCAGACTTCAAAGACTACATTGCTCCCGACAGCTTGGAATTTAAGAAAGACTATATAAAAATCGGCGATAAATACGCAAGAACGGTTTTCCTAAAAGAGTATCCGTCATTCTTAAAGGACAGTATGATTTCGGAACTGACCGACTTTTCACGGAGTATGATGCTCTCTATCACTATTCAGCCTATCCCTACCGATGAAGCGGTTAAGATAGTTCAGAAAAAGCTGCTTGCTATTGAAACGGATATAACCAAATGGCAGCAGAAGCAAAATGAAAACAACAATTTCTCCGCAAACATTCCGTATGAAATGGAGCAAATGCGAAAGGAAATCAAAGAATTTCTTGACGATTTAACTACCCGTGACCAGAGAATGATGTTTGTAACGGTTACGCTTTTGCATATTGCAGACAGCTTGGAACAGCTCGATAATGACACAGAAACGCTGATGTCGATAGGCAGAAAACACCTCTGCAATTTTGCAACGCTGAAATATCAGCAGGAGGACGGTATGCAGACGGTATTACCTTTCGGAACTCTGAATATCAAAGCTGTGCGGACGCTCACGACTGAAAGTACGGCGGTTTTATCACCGTACAAAACACAGGAAATAATCGACAAGGGCGGTTTGTATTACGGCATAAATGCAATATCGCACAATTTACTTATGTGTAATCGCAAGCTGTTACTAAACGGAAACGGCTTTATTCTCGGTGTGTCCGGGTCGGGTAAATCATTTGCGGCAAAAATGGAAATTCTGATGTCGGCTCTGTTTTCTAATGATGATATTATTGTCATAGATGTTGAGCGTGAATACGGCTCACTCATACGAAATCTCGGCGGTGAGGTTATCACGCTTTCCGCATCGTCAAAAAAACATATCAACGCACTTGAAATAAACAATGATATTGATATGGATGAAAACCCCGTGTCGATAAAATCAGAATTTTTAATCTCTCTGTTCGACCAATTATTAAAAAGCAACGATTCAAGGCTCGGCGGCGGTGTCGGTGCAAAGGATAAGTCTATCATTGACCGCTGTGCAATTAAGGTTTACGGTGAATATTTAAGCGGCAAATCGGAATATATGCCTACTTTGGTTGACTTCCGCAACGAGTTACTCCGTCAGCCGGAAGATGAAGCACAAGACCTTGCATTATCGCTTGAAATATTTACAACAGGCTCGCTTGACGCATTTGCACATCAGAGCGATGTCAATACAAATAACCGCATTGTTGCATATGACATTTTGGAGCTTGGCGAACAGATGAAGTCTATCGGACTTTTGATTATGCTTGATAATATTTTTAACAGAGTTATGGCAAACAGACGGCGTGGCAAATACACCCGTGTTTATGTCGATGAAGCACACTTGTATTTCAAAAATCCGTACAGTGCGGATTTTCTTTTGAAGTGCTGGAAACGGTTTAGAAAATACGGCGGACTGCTCACAGGCATCACGCAGAACATTTCCGACTGCCTGTTAAACGAAACGGCAAGAGGTATGCTTTCAAACAGCGAATTTCTGCTGCTCTTAAATCAAGCGCCGTCAGACAGAAAAGACTTATCAGAGCTGCTTTCTATATCCGATACACAGATGAGCTACATCACCAATGCCGGAGCAGGACGGGGACTTATCAAGGTCGGCGGCTCTATTGTGCCGTTTATCAATGAGTTTCCGACAGATACGGAACTCTATAAATTGATGTCGACAAAAATTAATGAGCAGTAATATTATATGCGGCGGAGCAGAAAAAACTTCGCCGCTGAATTTTTGCAAGGAGGACACTATGAAAAACAAAATGACAGAAAAATTATTTGAGCTTGCCTATACCGACAGTATGACCGAAGTGCAAAATCGCAACGCTTATGAGGAACGCTTAAAAAAGCTCCGAAAGCCTAACGCAAACATTTCACGCATTACGGTTATTGTTGTCGATGTAAACGGCTTGAAAGAGATAAACGACAGCTACGGACATTTCAGCGGTGATGATGCAATAAAGACCGTTGCAAAGGCTCTCCGAGATACTATCGGATTAAAGGCTGACATTTACCGTATCGGCGGTGATGAATTTGTATGTATATCCGAAAGCAATGTGCTGCCGTATATATCGCAATTTAAGGACACCGTCAGCTTTATTGACCGTGAAAAACTGTATAAGCTGGCGGTTTCGATAGGTTATTCCAAATATCACGAAAAATATACGAAAAGCATTGACGATATTATCTGCCGTGCCGATGAGAAGATGTATATGGATAAAAAGAGTAAAAAATAACGCCGGAGGTGATATACTTTGAGCGAAAAAGATATAAAGACAAAGCCGAAAACAACCACCAAGGCTGTTCAGAATGCTCCGAAAGCCGCAGACCGCTTTGCAAAAGAAGCAGTCAAGGATATAAAAACCGTGTCAAAAGATGTGATTATCAAAAATACCATTGACAAGCAGCTTGATACACGGCAGTCAGAGCAGCCGCAGCGAGCCGAAGTTGAGGCAACCGAACAGGTTGAAAACACCTACTATTCCGCCGTTGATACCGTTTACCAAAAAGGTAAACATTTTGCGGAAAACAAGTTAAAACAACACCGTCAGCAAGTGAAAACACGGCAAAATCAAAACGCAGATACACCGCATACACCTCAAAATGACAATATTTCAGAGGTGCAAAACACACCCAAGCAGCCGAACAATGCTCCGAAAACAAAAGAGAGCATACAAGCGGAGCATAAAACATCTGCACCCGAAAATGCTCCAAAGGTGCAAAACACACCTACCGCACGGGTTAAGACCAAAGAAGCATATATAAAGTCGCAGAAAGCGGATATGTCGGAAAAATCAGCGGATACGGTTAAAACAAAGGCTAATTACATAAAACAGCACAAAACCGCCGAAGTTAAGGACGGTATCAAGCAAAAACCGAGCGAAATTGCTCCGAAAACAAGAGTGGATACCTCTGTTTCCTCTGCTCCCACACCCAAAACCAAAGAGCAAGCCATAAAGGACGCACGGAAAAAATATGTTTCGGAGAAACTGAAAACAAAAGCTGAAGCTGAAAAAGCAGCACGGCAAAATCATACTTCGGATATGCCGATACATAACGGGAATTTGCCGAAAACAGAAATTTCAGCACCCGAAACACAACGAAGTATATCTGATACCGCTTTACCCTCAAAATCTCTGCCGAAAACAAAGGAAAGCTACATACGCTCATACGGCAAAGCTCCGTCCGACCTTATAAAAACACCGGAGAGAGCAAAAGCAATGCCAAAGCAAAACACTCACACCGTTACCCGAAATGTGTCGACCGGGACAAAAAAGGCGGTTAAGACAAAAGACAGTCTTTTGAAAGGTACAAACAAAGCCGTGAAAACGGGCAATTCCTATGTCGGCAAGTCTGCAAAGAAAAAGACCGTTAAAACGGCAAAACGGGCTGCAAAGACGCAGAAGGAAATCACGAAAAAAGCGGCAAAGCAAGCTGCCAAGCAAGCGAAAGATGTTGCTCAGAAATCTGCACAAGCCGCAAAGGCAACCGCAAAAGTAGCTGTTAAAATTACGGTCAAGGTCGCTCAAATGGTAGCGGCTGTAGCAAAAGCCGTTATTTCCGCACTTGCAGCACTCGGCGGCTGGGCGGTGCTTTTGGTCGCTCTTATTATCGTAATCGTTGTTGCGGCAATAGCGGCATCGCCATTCGGGATATTTATTTCCGATGAAGCGGCGGATAATGACAGTATTCCAATTTCAGCTATTGTTGCCGAGTGCAATATGGAGCTTTCAAACAAGCTCGATGACATAGAAAATGCCGCAGCCGCCGACCGCAGCGAAATTATCGGCGAACAGGCAAATTGGGACTTGGTGCTCGCCGTATTTGCAACAAAGGTTGCAGGCGTTGAAGATGACGCCGTTCAAGATGTTGTCGTTATCACGGAGGATAAAAAACAAAAGCTCAAAAATGTGTTTTGGGATATGCACGAGATAACATCTCGGACGGAAACGGTTGCAAGCGGTGATACCAATGAAAAGGTTGTGTATATTACAATTACAGCGAAAACAAAAGAGGATATGATTTCACAGTATAATTTCACACGCAAGCAACAGGAAGCGCTCGATACGCTTTTGGAGCAAGACGAGGTGTTGATTTCCGCAGCGCAGTCGCTCGCCGTATCGGACGCAACCGCACAGGATATTTTGAAAAACTTACCCGATAGTTTATCAGCGGAGCGAAAGAAAGTTATAAAAGCCGCCTGCTCGCTTGTAGGCAAGGTGAATTACTTTTGGGGCGGTAAATCCTCTGCTATCGGCTGGGACAGCGAATGGGGCAAGCTGAAAACTGTATCGGCAGAAGGCAGTAAAACGACCGGGACGAAAAGACCTTTCGGACTTGACTGTTCAGGGTTTGTTACTTGGAGCTTTATCAATTCCGGGTTTAATGCGTCAAGCATAGGACACGGAACGAAAGGACAAATCGCAAAGTGCAGCCGAATATCTTGGAGCAGCGCTCAAGCCGGGGATTTAGCCTTTTACGGTGATTTATCTCACGTCGGAATCGTTGCCGGAAAGGACGCTGCCGGAAACATTCTTGTTATCCATTGTTCAAGCGGCGGGAATAATGTCGTTATCACAACAAACAGCGGCTTTGGCTTTGCGGCAAGACCGAGATGCTATTAAAAAATATAAGACAGCGGGGAGCATTTCTATATGCCTTTCGCTGTCTTTTTAAGTTTCGTAACTGATAGTTTTATTACTTGACTGTTAAAAACGCTCCAACGCCTTGAAAAATAAGGATTTGAGCTATTTATAAAGTTTGCAGTCAATGATAAAATTATTATAGTCAATTATATCATAATTGGCGTAAAAAAACAAGTTTTTGAGGAAAATTTATAAGAATTATCCGTCAAAAATTTAATGTCAAAGGAGTGATTTTCTATGGCTCGCAAGGGTGAAAATATTTACAAAAGAAAAGACGGAAGATATGAGGGTCGATATATTAAGGACTACGATTTACAAGGTAAAAGTATTATCGGATATGTTTACGGGAAAACATACAAAGACGCAAAAGAGAAGCTACTCACAGCAAAAGCAAAGGTCAAACAGCGGCAAAGCAAACCTCCCTCAGAAATGTTTGTGAAAGATTGGTTTGAAAAGTGGCTGTCAACGCAGAAGCACATAAAAAAATCATCATATACGGTGTATTCCTCGCTCGTTGAAAATCATATTAACACAGAGCTTGGAAATATACGGCTGTGCGAAGTTACAAAACTCACGGTGCAGAGCTTTGTAAACGGTCTTGTTGCAAAATGGGAGCCGTCAACAGTTAAGCTGATTTATACCGTGTTAAAGCTCGGCTTGGATACTGCCGCCGATAACGGCTTAATGCCTACCGTTTGCAAGCGTATAAAGCTGCCGAAGCAGAAAAACAAAGAGGTTATCGTGTTCAGCAAAAACGAGCAGAAAGCAATAGAAAAGTACATTGAAAGCTCGGATAATCCTAATGATATAGGGATTTTGATTTGCCTTTACA
>ERZ824480.1682-NODE-1682-length-18606-cov-4.483101_pt1 | contig 18606 bp, 28 predicted proteins | sample MGYA00519861_ERZ824480 | MGnify/ENA primary metagenome ERZ824480 (study PRJEB31778, sample SAMEA3449152) | human gut metagenome | biome: human gut; feature: human-associated habitat; material: faeces | place: United Kingdom | collected 2010/2012 ... | reverse complement strand
GCAGCCCGTATTGCCATGACACGTTACATTAAGCGTGGTGGTAAAGTATGGATTAAGATATTCCCGGATAAGCCGGTAACAGCTAAGCCTGCTGAGACTCGAATGGGTTCCGGAAAAGGAGCGCTTGAGTATTGGGTAGCTGTAGTTAAACCGGGACGTGTGTTATTTGAGATTTCCGGAGTATCAGAGGAAACCGCAAAGGAAGCGTTAAGGCTTGCAACACATAAGTTGCCTGTTAAATGTAAAATCGTTTCCCGTGCAGACTTAGAAGGAGGTGCGGGCAGTGAAAACTAAGGATTTATTAAGTGGACTTAGAGGTAAGTCGGTTGAAGAACTGAATGAGGATTTAGTAGCTGCTAAAAAGGAGTTATTTAACTTGAGATTCCAGAACGCAACTAACCAGTTGGATAATACCAGCAGGATTAAAGAGGTAAGAAAGCAGATTGCAAGAATCCAGACTGTTATCTCTGAAATGAAGGCTGTTGACTGATTGGTAAGAAAGGAGGAATTCAGTCGTGGAAGAGAGAAATCTTAGAAAAGTGCGTACCGGTAAGGTAATAAGCAATAAGATGGACAAAACTATTGTTGTAGCAGTAGTTGATAACGTAAAGCATCCACTTTACAACAAGATTGTAAAGAGAACTTATAAATTGAAGGCTCATGACGAGAACAATGAATGTGGTATCGGTGACAGAGTCAGAGTTATGGAAACCAGACCTTTATCAAAGACAAAGAGATGGAGACTGGTAGAGATCATTGAAAAGGCTAAATAATTTAGCGGATAAAGATGGAGGTTAGATTATGGTACAGCAGGAATCAAGACTTAAAGTAGCAGATAACACTGGTGCAAAAGAACTTCTCTGTATCCGTGTACTGGGCGGCTCAACCAGAAGATATGCGCAGGTTGGCGATGTTATTGTTGCTTCGGTTAAAGATGCAACACCCGGCGGCGTGGTTAAGAAGGGCGATGTTGTAAAAGCAGTTGTTGTTCGTACTGTAAAAGGTACAAAGCGTCCGGATGGTTCATACATCAGGTTTGATGAAAATGCTGCGGTAATAATAAAAGATGACAAGAATCCAAGAGGAACACGTATATTTGGACCGGTAGCCAGAGAATTGAGAGATAAGCAGTTTATGAAAATCGTCTCATTAGCACCGGAAGTATTATAGGAGGTGCTAAGACATGGCAATGAACAAAATTAAAAAAGGCGATACAGTTAAAGTTATTACCGGAAAAAATAAAGGTAAAGAAGGAAAGGTTATCGCTGTTAAGAACGGAAAAGTTACGGTAGAAGGCGTAAAAATGGTAACAAAGCATACCAAGCCTAGCCAGACAAATCCAAATGGCGGTATCGTTCATCAGGAAGCAGCTTTTGACGTATCTAACGTTATGTATGTCAGCAAAGGAAAGCCTAGCAGGGTTGGATTTAAGTTTGTTGACGGTAAGAAAGTTCGTTATGCAAAAGCAACCGGTGAGGTTATTGACTAATAGTGAGAGGAGGTACGTAAAGTGTCACGATTAAAAGAAAAGTATTTAAATGAAATAGTTGATACAATGACTAAGAAATTTGGTTATACCAATGTTTTACAGGTACCAAAATTAGATAAAATCGTTATTAACATGGGCGTTGGAGAAGCTAAAGAGAATTCTAAGATTCTTGATTCTGCAATGAGTGACCTTGAGATTATTTCAGGTCAGAAACCTGTTACAACTAAAGCAAAGAATTCAGTTGCAAACTTCAAGATAAGAGAAGGAATGCCTATCGGATGTAAGGTTACACTTCGTGGCGAAAAGATGTACGATTTCGCTGACCGTCTTATCAATCTTGCCCTTCCTCGTGTACGTGACTTCAGAGGAGTTAATCCGAATGCATTTGACGGAAGAGGTAATTATGCTTTAGGAATTAAGGAACAGCTTATTTTCCCTGAAATTGAATATGATAAGATTGATAAAGTAAGAGGAATGGATGTTATATTTGTAACTACTGCTAAGACAGACGAAGAGGCACGTGAACTCCTTACTGAGTTCGGCATGCCGTTCAAAAAATAGTTAGGAGGGAAATTCATGGCTAAAAAGTCTATGAAAATCAAGCAGCAGCGCCCGGCTAAATTCTCAACCAGAGAATACAATCGTTGCAGAATATGTGGTCGTCCGCATGCTTATTTAAGAAAATACGGAATATGCAGAATATGTTTCCGTGAATTAGCATACAAAGGACAGATTCCTGGCGTTAAGAAAGCAAGCTGGTAAAGAGGATATATCGGAAGGAGGCAAATGAAATGACAATGAGTGATCCTATTGCAGATATGCTTACAAGAATTCGTAATGCAAATACTGCAAAGCATGATACAGTTGATATACCTGCTTCAAAGATGAAGATTTCAATAGCTGAGATTCTTTATAAAGAAGGTTATATTAAGAATTTTGATTTAGTAGATGTGGATGGTTTCAAATCAATTCATATCACTTTAAAATATGGTGCAGACAAGAATGAAAAGGTTATATCAGGTTTGAAGAGAATATCAAAGCCTGGACTCAGAGTATATGCTAACACAGAAGAACTTCCTAGCGTACTTGGAGGATATGGTATAGCTATCATTTCTACTAATAAGGGTGTCATGACTGATAAACAGGCAAGAAAAGAAAATGTTGGCGGAGAGGTATTAGCATTTATTTGGTAATACATGCACAATAAAGAATTGGAGGTAAGGCGAAATGTCACGTATCGGAAAAATGCCTATCGCGATACCTGCAGGAGTAACTGTAGATATTGCAGAAAATAATAAAGTGACGGTTAAGGGACCAAAAGGAACCCTTGAGAGAGTTCTTCCATCAGAGATGATAATATCTAAGGATGGAGACGTGGTTACTGTCAGCAGACCTAATGACCTTAAGAGAATGAGGTCACTTCATGGACTTACAAGAACACTTATCAATAACATGGTTGTAGGTGTAACTGATGGTTATCAGAAAGTTCTTGAAATCAATGGTGTTGGTTACAGGGCTGCAAAGCAGGGTAATAAGTTAGTGCTTTCACTTGGATACTCACATCCTGTAGAAATGGTCGACCCTGAAGGAGTAGAGGTAGTTGTTGAAGACCAGAACAAGATAATTGTTAAGGGAATCGACAAGGAAAAGGTTGGACAGTACGCAGCTGAAATTCGTGAGAAGAGAGCTCCGGAGCCGTATAAGGGCAAAGGAATTAAGTATGCCGACGAAGTGATTAGACGTAAGGTTGGTAAGACAGGTAAAAAATAATTAAAGGAGTGAAAGAACGATGGTAAGTAAGAAAACAAGATCTGAAGTACGTGTCAAGAAGCACAACAGACTTCGTAATCGTTTTGCAGGAACCGCAGACAGACCACGTTTGGCAGTATTTAGAAGCAACAATCATATGTATGCTCAGATTATTGATGATTCAGTCGGCAATACTTTAGTTGCAGCATCCACTCTTGAAAAGGATGTAAAGGCACAGCTTGATAAGACTAATAATGTTGCAGCAGCAGCTAAGTTAGGTGAAGTTATTGCTAAGAAAGCATTAGATAAAGGAATCACAGACGTTGTATTTGACAGAGGCGGTTTTATCTATCAGGGAAAAATCCAGGCTTTAGCTGAGGCAGCTAGAGAAGCAGGATTGAATTTCTAAGCGAGGAGGAGAATTCATGAAGCGTACAATTATTGATACGAAAGATATGGAATTAGAAGATCGCGTTGTTGTTATCAAACGTGTAACCAAGGTTGTAAAAGGTGGACGTAACATGCGTTTCACAGCTTTAGTTGTTGTTGGTGACAGGAACGGTCATGTTGGTGCCGGACTTGGAAAAGCTACTGAGATTCCTGAAGCAATCCGCAAAGGTAAAGAGGATGCAATCAAGAAGCTGATAGAGGTTCCTATGAATGAGAATGGAAGCGTACCACATGATTTTACAGGTAACTACGGAGGAGCATCAGTACTTCTTAAGAAATCTCCGGAAGGTACCGGAATCATCGCAGGCGGTCCTGCACGTGCAGTGCTTGAGCTTGCAGGTTACAAAAATATCCGTACTAAGTCATTAGGCTCAAACAACAAGCAGAACGTTGTATACGCTACTATTGAAGGACTTGGCAAAATCAAGACTCCTGAAGAAGTAGCAAGACTTCGCGGAATTTCTGTTGAAGCTTTGTTGGGCTAATTGGCTATGTACATTTGGAGGTGTTATCATTGGCTGGTAAATTAAAAATAACATTAGTTAAATCAACAATCGGTGCTATACCTAAGCATAGAAAGACCGTTGAAGCTTTAGGACTTCGTAAGCTTAATAAGTCGGTTGAGATGCCGGACAACGAATCCGTAAGAGGAATGGTTAAACAGGTACAGCATTTAGTGAAAGTGGAAGAAATATAATAAGTGATAACAGTTAGGAGGTGCGACAATGAATTTATCAGAGTTAAAACCGGCAGAAGGTTCTAAGCATGGAGACAGGTTTAGAAAGGGACGTGGACATGGTTCAGGAAACGGAAAGACAGCAGGTAAAGGACACAAAGGACAGAAAGCACGTTCAGGAGCACCTAGACCAGGTTTTGAGGGTGGTCAGCTGCCATTATATATGCGTTTACCAAAGAGAGGTTTTAAGTGTATTAATTCCAAGACAATCGTTGGTATTAACGTAGACCGTCTCAATATATTTAATGATGGTGATGAAGTTACCGTTGATACATTAATTGAGACAGGTATTGTTAGAAATCCTAAAGATGGAGTTAAGATACTTGGAAACGGAGAATTAACTAAGAAGCTTGATGTTAAAGTTAATGCATTCAGCAAATCAGCTGTTGATAAAATACAGGCTCTTGGTGGAAAAGCAGAGGTGATTTAAGTGTTTAAAACTATCCGTAATGCTTTTAAAGTACCAGATATTAGAAAGCGTCTGTTTTTTACATTTGTAATACTTGTTATTGTCAGAATAGGAAGTCAGCTTCCTATTCCGGGTGTAAGCAGAGATTATTTTTCGGAATGGTTCAGCCGTCAGGCAGGAGCATTAAACTTCTTTAATGCGATGACCGGTGGTTCGTTTACGAGAATGTCAATATTTGCACTCAGCATAACGCCATACATTACTGCATCAATTATCATGCAGCTTCTTACAATTGCTATTCCTAAGCTTGAAGAGATGCAGAAGGAAGGCGAGGACGGAAGAAAGAAGATAGCTGAGATTACCCGTTATCTTAATATCGGACTTTCTATTATAGAAAGTGTGGCTATGGCTATTGGATTTGGTAATCAGAATTTGTTAGAGGGCGGTATAACGTTTACAAATGTTACAGTTATGGTTGTAACCCTTACAGCAGGTTCTGCAATGCTTATGTGGTTAGGTGAGCAGATTAATGAGAAGGGTGTTGGAAACGGTATTTCCATAATCCTTATGTTTAACATTGTATCAGGTATGCCGGAAGACTTTGGTAATCTTTATAACAAGTTTATTAAAAGCGCATCCAATACAACTAACGCACTTCTTGCAGCGCTTATAATAATTGCTATTGTTGTTGCTATGGTTGTATTTATCATTATCCTTCAGGATGCTCAGAGAAAGATACCTGTACAGTACGCAAAGAAGCTTCAGGGAAGAAAGATGGTTGGCGGACAGTCATCCAACATTCCTCTTAAGGTTAATACAGCAGGAGTTATCCCTGTAATCTTCGCAAGTTCACTTCTGTCACTGCCGATTGTTATATCGCAGTTTGCAGGAATTCAGCCACAGTCAGGAAAAGGCGCTACTCTTTGGCAGAAGATACTTAAGATATGCAGCCAGAGTGACTGGTGCAACTTCAGAAACTTTGGAGAATTTAAATATACTCTCGGATTGGTTGTTTATATTGTACTTGTAATATTCTTTGCATATTTCTATACTAATATAACATTTAATCCTGTAGAGGTTTCGTCGAACTTGAAGAAAGCCGGTGGATTTATTCCGGGTATCCGTCCTGGAAAACCAACTACCGATTATCTTTCAAAAGTTCTCAACAATATAATATTTATCGGAGCAATTGGTCTTACAATAATTGCTGTAGTGCCAATATTCTTCTCCGGTGCATTTGGCGCTAATGTCGGATTCGGAGGAACATCTCTTATAATCGTTGTAGGTGTTGTGCTTGAGACGATTAAGCAGATTGAATCACAGATGTTAGTCCGCAATTATAAGGGATTTTTAAATGACTAAATAGAGTTATTAATACAATCAGATGAGTAGCGTGACCTTAAATTTTGGCAGGCTACTCTTACTGATTTCTTGAAAGGAAGACACAGATGAAAATAATAATGCTTGGAGCTCCGGGTGCCGGAAAAGGTACGCAGGCAAAGATGATAGCTGATAAATATAATATCCCTCATATTTCTACAGGCGATATTTTCAGGGCAAATATTAAAGAAGGCACTGAGCTCGGTAAAAAGGCTAAAACTTATATGGATAACGGCGAGCTTGTTCCTGATGACCTTGTTGTTGATTTGGTTGTGGACAGAGTCGGCAAGGAAGATGCCGTAAACGGATATGTACTTGACGGATTTCCGAGAACTATTCCTCAGGCTGAAGCTCTTGATGCAGCGCTTGCGGCGCTTAATGACAAGGTTGACTATGCAATAGACATTGATGTGCCTGATGAGAATATTGTGAACAGAATGTCAGGAAGAAGAGCATGCGTATCATGCGGAGGAACATATCATATAGTAAATATTCCTCCGAAAAAAGAAGGAATATGTGATGTGTGCGGCGGAAAGCTTATACTTCGCGATGATGACAAACCTGAAACAGTACAGAAAAGACTGAGTGTATATCATGAGCAGACACAGCCGCTTATTGATTATTATACTGAGAAAAATATACTGAAAGCCGTTGACGGAACATGCAGCATGGAAGAGGTATTTAAAGCTATTACTGATATTCTTGGATAATCAGCATTATTATAGAATGGAGATGTCATATTTGGCAGTTACGGTAAAAAATAAGCATGAAATAGAATTAATGAGAGAAGCCGGAAATATCCTTGCAATTGTACATGAAAAGCTTGCGAAGCTTATTGAACCGGGAATAACTACAAAAGAGCTTGACAATTATGCGGATAAATATATAAGAGAGTTTGGCTGTATACCGTCATTTCTTAATTATAACGGATATCCTGCATCATTGTGCGTATCGGTAAATGACGAAGTGGTTCATGGAATTCCGAGTAAGAAGAGAAAGCTTTGCGAGGGAGATATAGTAAGTCTTGACTGCGGTGTTATTTATGAAGGGTACCATTCAGACTCAGCACGTACTTATCCTGTAGGGAATATTTCAGAAGAAGCGCAGAGGCTTATAGATGTTACAAAGCAGAGCTTTTTCGAAGGAATCAAATTTGCAAAGGCCGGAAATCATCTTTATGATATATCCAAAGCAATACAGCAGTATGTTGAAATGAACGGTTTTTCAGTTGTAAGAGATTTGGTTGGTCACGGAATAGGAACCAATATGCATGAGGAACCGCAGATTCCTAACTTCAAACAGATAGGCAGAGGAATAAGGCTGAAACCCGGAATGACTCTCGCAATTGAGCCAATGGTAAATGCAGGCGCTTATGACGTCTGGTTTGAAGATGATGACTGGACTGTAGTGACCCAGGACGGAAGCTATTCGGCACATTATGAAAATACAATACTTATTACCGAGGGTGAACCAAAGCTTCTTTCAATAAAACATGGTATGAGTATAGAAGACGAGATTAATAACTGATTAATATAATCATGGAGGTATAATATGTCAAAAGCAGATGTTGTAGAGATTGAAGGAGTAGTTGTTGAAAAGCTTCCTAATGCAATGTTTCAGGTTGAGCTTGAGAACGGACATAAAGTTCTGGCTCATATAAGCGGAAAGCTTAGAATGAACTATATAAGAATCCTTCCCGGTGACACTGTTAAACTTGAACTTTCACCATATGACCTTACAAAGGGCAGAATAATATGGCGAGATAAATAGTCAAAATTAACAATCGGACAAAAAGATAAACAAATAGTAAAATATAATAATTCTTGACATGAGTTCCGATATGTGGTAAACTAGCAAACGGACTTTTTGAAAGGAGGAATTACTGTGAAAGTAAGAGCATCAGTAAAGCCTATTTGCGAAAAATGCAAAGTAATTAAAAGAAAGGGTAAAATCAGAGTAATCTGCGAGAACCCAAGACACAAACAGGTACAGGGATAAATGTTATATTGCATCGTGCAACACATTATTCGTGCTTTTTGTGTTACAGATTAATGCGTTAATCTGTGATACCATAGGCAGCGTGATTAACTGCCTCAGCTAAGCGGTCCATTGCTTTGCTGGTAATTACATGATGGCTCTCTCCCATCAATATGTTATTATTATGGTTTAAAGCGGCTGGGGTAATATGTGTAACAAGGTCTGGACAGCCGAGGCATAGCCGGTTACAGGTATTACATGAATCAAAACATTTATTATTAATTCGGAGGTGTAAAACACACATGGCTCGTATCAGTGGTGTAGATTTACCAAGAGAAAAACGTGTAGAGATAGGTCTGACCTATATTTATGGAATTGGCAGAACCAGTTCAAAGCGTATCCTCGAAAAGGCAGGCGTAGACCCTGACATTCGTTGTAAGGATTTGTCCGATGAAGATGTTGCAAAGCTCCGTGAAGTTATCGACGACACTATGGTTGTTGAAGGTGATTTGCGTAGAGAAATAGCGCTTAACATCAAGAGATTACAGGAGATTGGATGTTACAGAGGAATCCGTCATAGAAGAGGTCTTCCTGTACGTGGACAGAAAACTAAAACTAATGCCAGAACCCGTAAGGGACCAAAGCGTACTGTGGCTAATAAGAAGAAATAGGAGGATATGTCATCATGGCTAAGAAAGTAGTAGCAAAGAAGACGTCTAAAAAGCGTGTCAGAAAAAATATTGACCGTGGACAGGCGCATATTCATGCATCTTTTAATAATACAATCGTTACTCTTACTGACGCAGAGGGTAATGCGATATCATGGGCTAGCGCAGGCGGACTTGGATTCAAGGGCTCAAAGAAGTCGACTCCTTATGCTGCACAGATGGCAGCTGAAGCAGCAGCTCAGGCAGCACTGCCTCATGGACTGAAATCAGTAGAGGTTATGGTTAAGGGTCCTGGTTCAGGAAGAGAAGCAGCAATCCGTGCACTTCAGGCATGTGGAATTGAGGTAACAAGTATCACTGATGTTACTCCTGTACCACATAATGGATGCAGACCACCTAAGAGAAGAAGAGTCTGATTGATTATTATATAGATGATAGGAGGATATATAAATGGCAAGAGATATGACACCGGTTCTCAAGAGATGCAGATCATTAGGTCTTGAACCTACATTTTTGGGAATTGATAAAAAGTCCAATAGAAATGCTAGAGAAGGAAGAAAGCCAAGCGAGTATTCTTTACAGCTTAAAGAAAAGCAGAAAGCAAAGTTCATTTATGGAGTGCTTGAGAAGCCTTTCCGTAATAATTATGAGAAAGCTCAGAAGTTAAAATATGGAACAACAGGTGAGAACCTGATGATTCTTTTGGAGCTTAGACTTGATAATGTTCTTTTCCGTCTTGGTTACGGAAGAACCAGAAAAGAGTCAAGACAGATAGTTGGTCACAAGCATGTACTTGTTAATGGAAAGTGTGTTAATATTCCATCTTACCAAGTAAAAGTCGGTGACGTTATTGAAATTAAAGAGAAATGTAAGAGTGCCCAGAGATATAAAGATATTCTGGAAGTTACTGACGGAAGATTAGTTCCTGAATGGTTGGAAGCTGACCATGAGAATCTTTCTGGTGTAGTTAAGGAGATTCCTACCAGAGCACAGATTGATGTTCCTGTTAACGAAGTGCTTATAGTCGAGTTGTATTCTAAATAATTAGAATGGCTCATTAAACCCAAAAGGAGGGTCCGCATATGTTTGATTTTGAAAAGCCAAAGATTGAGATTGCAGAGATTTCTGAGGATAAAAGGTATGGACGATTTGTAGTTGAGCCTCTTGAAAGAGGTTACGGTACAACTTTGGGTAATTCACTGAGAAGGATTATGCTTTCATCATTGCCTGGAACAGCAGTTAGTCAGGTAAAGATTGACGGAGTAGTTCATGAATTCTGCGCTATCCCGGGAGTTAAAGAGGATGTTACAGAGATAATCATGAATATTAAGAGTCTTGCAGTGAAGAACAACGGAGATATCAATGAAGTGAAAACTGCCTATATTGAGGCAGAAGGCGAGTGCGTTGTAACAGCTAAAGATATTCAGGTAGACCAGGATATAGAGATACTTAATCCTGATCAGGTTATTGCAACACTCAGCGGCGGTCCTGACTGCAGGCTGTTCATTGAGATGACAATAACCGGAGGACGCGGTTATGTTGGAGCAGATAAGAATAAGACAGATGATATGCCTATAGATGTTATTTCTATTGACTCCATATATACACCTGTTGAGCGTGTTAATCTTACTGTTGAAAATACCCGTGTTGGACAGATAACTGATTTTGATAAGCTTACTTTAGACGTATATACCAATGGAACGCTTGCACCAGATGAAGCAGTAAGCCTTGCTGCAAAGGTACTTAGCGAACATCTTAATTCATTTATTGATTTATCTGAGAATGCCAAGACTGTTGATGTTATGGTTGATAAAGTCAGCAATGAGAAGGAAAAAGTTCTCGAGATGAATATCGATGAGCTTGAATTATCAGTACGTTCATACAACTGTTTGAAACGTGCAGGAATCAATACTGTTGAGGAATTGTGCAGTAAGACATCAGAGGATATGATGAAGGTTCGTAACCTTGGTCGTAAATCCCTTGATGAGGTACTTACAAAACTTAAAGAACTTGGCTTATCACTGAACCTTGGTGATGAGAATTAGATTATATTAGGAGGTCAGCAAAATGGCAGGTTATAGAAAGCTTGGAAGAACATCCAGCCAGAGAAAGGCTTTGCTTCGTGGTCAGGTAACAAGCTTGTTATATCATGGTAAGATTGTAACAACTGAAGCTAAGGCTAAAGAGATTCGTAAAATTGCAGAAGGTCTGATTGCAATGGCAGTACGCGAAAAGGATAACTTTGATGAAGTTACTGTTACTGCTAAGGTTGCAAGAAAAGATAAAGATGGTAAGAGAGTAAAGGAAGTTGTAGACGGTAAGAAAGTTACTGTATATGATGAAGTTGAAAAGACAATAAAGAAAGACAGACCATCACGTCTTCATGCAAGAAAGCAGATGAATAAAGTTCTCTATGGTGTTACTGAAGTTCCAAGAGAGACTGCAGGACGCAAGAAGAATACTAAGAGCGTTGATGTTGCACAGAAGCTTTTTGATGAGGTTGCGCCTAAGTATGCAAATAGAAACGGCGGTTATACCCGTATAGTAAAGATTGGTCCTCGTAAGGGCGATGCTGCTATGCAGGTTATCATTGAGCTCGTTTAATTTACGGTAGATGTTTAGTATATGGAGCATTGTCTGAATGGTTTAAGACCTCAGATAGATGCTCCATTTTCATATTGACATAATTTTGAAAGGCAGAACCGGTATGATTAAGGCTGATAATCTTATATATGAATATGAGAATAATAAAAAGGCTCTGTACGGAGTTGATTTGGATATTAAGCCGGGTGAGTTCATATCTATAGTTGGGCATAACGGTTCCGGCAAATCGACTCTTGCAAAGCATCTTAATGCACTTCTTACGCCGTCATCAGGCACTTTATGGGTAAATGGAATGGATACCTCAGATGAAAAAAATATACTAAATATAAGACAGAGTACGGGTATGGTTTTTCAGAATCCTGACAATCAGATTGTTGCTAATGTTGTTGAAGAGGATGTGGCGTTCGGACCTGAGAATCTTGGTGTGCCTACTTCTGAAATATGGAAACGCGTGGAAAAGAGTCTTGCTGCGGTAGATATGATTAAATGCAGACATTCTGACCCTAACAGGCTTTCCGGTGGACAAAAGCAGCGTGCGGCAATTGCCGGGGTACTTGCAATGCATCCAAAATGTATAGTGCTTGATGAACCGACGGCAATGCTTGACCCTAAAGGAAGAAAAGAGGTCATTGATGCGGTTACAAGACTGAATAAAGAAGAACATATTAATATAATTCTTATAACGCATTATATGGAGGAAACTATTAACTCTGACAGGATATATGTTATGGATAAGGGAAATATTGTTATGAAAGGCAGTCCGTCAGAGATATTTTCTAAAGTAGAAGAACTTGAAAAATACAGGCTTACAGTTCCGGTTATAACGTATATAGCCCACAAATTAAAGCTTTTGGGGCTTGATATTCCTGACCCTGTATTAGATACCGGTGAACTTATAGATATACTTACAGGCCTTTTTGAAGGGAGCGGCGTATGTCAATAGTTACAGAGCATTTAAGTTATATTTATAATAAAGACACAGCGTATGAAAGGAAAGCGCTTGATGATATAAATATAAGTATAAATGATGGGGAATATGTTGCAATTATAGGACATACCGGTTCCGGAAAATCCACACTTGTCCAGCATTTTAACGGGCTGTACAAACCAACTGAAGGTACGGTAAAGTATAATAATGAAGACATATTTGATAAAAAATATAGTAAGAAAACTTTAAGAAGTCAGGTTGGTCTGGTGTTTCAATACCCTGAATACCAGCTTTTTGCGGACACGGTGATTGCCGATGTAATGTTTGGACCGCATAATATAGGAATGGATGAAAATGAAGCGTATGACAGTGCAAAAAATGCGCTTGATATGGTAGGAATACCAAAAAAGCTTTATGACGTACCACCGTTTAATATTTCCGGAGGAGAAAGAAGGCGTGTGGCAATTGCCGGAGTGCTTGCGATGAATCCTAAAGTGCTTATACTTGACGAGCCGGCGGCAGGATTGGACCCATGCGGCAGAAAAGATATACTTGAGCTTGTAAGTAAACTTCATAAAGAAAGGAAGCTTACTGTAATTATGGTTTCGCACAGCATGGATGACGTTGCAGAATATGCGGAGCACATTATTGTAATGAATGAAGGAAAAGTATTTGCCGAGGGAATTCCTTCGGAAATATTTGCAAAGTATAAAGAACTTGAAAAGATTGGCCTCATGGCTCCACAGACGGTATATCTCGTGCGTGGACTTAACGAAAGAGGTTTTTGTATAAATACGGATATAGTGACGCCTGATGAAGCAGTAGAGGAAATATTAAGACAGAAGGAAAAAGGATGCTCAGAGATATTACAATCGGACAGTATTACCCGAAAAAATCAATAATTCACAAACTTGACCCCAGAGTTAAGCTTGCAGGAACATTTTTATATATTATATCATTATTTTTTATAAAGAATTTTCTGGGATATATTCCGGCGCTGATATATATTACTATTGTGATTGTGCTTTCGAGAGTGCCGCTTCGGCATATATTAAAAGGGCTTAAGCCGGTTATGCTGCTTATTGTACTTACGGGAGTGATTAATTTATTTATGACTCCCGGTGATGATGTGCTGGTTACATTTTTTAAATTTACAATTACTGAAAGAGGATTAAAAAAAGCAGCATTTTTTGTCATTAGACTGTTATTTTTGATAATAAGTTCATCACTACTGACATATACTACTACGCCTAATCAGCTTACGGATGGAATTGAAAAGGCATTTAAACCTTTGAATAGGATAAAAATTCCTGTGCATGAATTTGCGCTTATAATGTCGCTTGCACTTAGATTTATACCTATACTTGTGGAGGAAGCGGATAAGATAATAAAAGCGCAGTCAGCACGAGGAGCGGATTTTGAAGAAGGAAAAATGCTTGAACGTATTAAAAGTATGGCGTCTATTCTTGTGCCGCTTCTTGTATCGGCAATGAGGCGTGCGGATGATTTGGCGCTCGCTATGGATGCAAGGTGCTATCACGGCGGAGAGGGCAGGACAAAAATGAAACCTCTTATGTATATGGGAAGAGACTACGCCGGTTATGCCGTAATAGGTGTGTATTTTGTTTCTTTAATTATAGTAGGAAGATTTATATAAATATGTGACAGAATTTGAAAAGGAAGGAAAGTTTGGTCTGATATGAAAAGAGTTCTGATAGTTGTTGCCTATGACGGAACCGCTTATCATGGGTGGCAGATGCAGCCGAATGCAGTTACAATTGAACAGATAATTAATGAAAGCCTTACAAAGCTTCTGGGTGAGGATATAGAGGTGATAGGGGCAAGCCGGACTGATGCAGGCGTACATGCTGAGGGAAATGTTGCGGTATTTGATACTAATACAAGTATACCGGCTGAGAAAATCAGTTATGCGCTTAACAGAATCCTGCCTGATGATATTGTGATTCAGGAATCTTATGAAGTTGAGCCGGATTTTCATCCGAGAAAATGTGAAAGCATTAAAACATATATGTACAGAATCCTTAACAGAAGCTTTGATTTGCCGGTAAAAGGCCGAAATGCCATACATGTGTATAAAAAATTAGATATCGATCTTATGCGTGAGGCTGCAGCATATTTTGTAGGACAACATGATTTCAGAAATTTCTGCTCGACGCATACGCAGGCAAAATCAACTGTACGAATTGTATACTCGCTTGATATTGAAAAGGACGGAGACGAGATAATTATTGTAGTGTGTGGAAATGGTTTTTTATATAATATGGTGAGAATGATATCCGGAACACTTATTGACGTAGGGTGCGGTAAAATGAAGCCGGAGCGTATACCGGAAATACTTATTTCAGAAAAAAGAAATTTTTCAATTAATACTGCGCCGGCAAAGGGACTTACGCTTTGCGGTATTGAGTATATATAAAAATATATTTATTTGTAGACAGGAGTAAATATAGTTATGTTGATGGGGATATTTATTTTGGTACTATCGGGAATATGTCAGGGAAGTTTTGGCCTTGGATATAAAAAGTATTCGCCTTTGTCATGGGAGGCGTTCTGGGGCGTATATTCACTATTTTGCCTGATTGTTGCAGCAGCATGGACATTTATAATTTGTCCGAATGCGTGCAGTATTATATCAGAAAGCGGAGCATATGCATTTGTTATTCCGTTTATATGCGGTATGGTATGGGGAGTATCGACAATTGCATTTTCAAAATCGGTACTTATGATAGGAATGTCTTTATGCTTTGGGGTAAATATGGGTATATCGTCGGTAGTCGGAACGGTCATACCGTTTATTAGTGCAGGAGGCGCTGCAGGTATATCGTCGGTAGTATATCTTGCAGTCAGTATAATAATAACTCTTATTGGTATAACGGTTATAACGAAGGCCGGTCTTATGAAGGATAAGGTTCAAAAGACAAAAAGTACGATACCGGGAATTTTGCTTGCTATAATTTCAGGGTTGTGTTCGGGAATTATGAATGTCGGTTTTGACAAGGCGTCTGTTATGGGGAATCTTGCAGAAAATGATACTGCGGCGTCGGCAATTCAGTGGTTTCCGGTGCTTACGGGCGGCATGGCGGCATCGATTATATGTTGTGTGGTTTTGATGATAAAGAATAAAACAATAAATACATTTGCAAAAGAAGGAGTGGGAATACGGCTTTCAAAGCTGTTTGCCACTTCGATAGTGTGGTTTGCGGCGCTTGCGCTTTATGGAATTGCATCAAAGATGCTCGGAGATTACGGCAGCAGTATAGGATGGCTTGTATTTAATGCAATTGCACTTATTGTAAGTAGTTTTTGGGGACTTATTACCTGTGAATGGAAAAATGCAGATGGTGCAAGGAAGCTTTTGTATGTGGGCGATATAATCCTAATTGTATCGTGGGTTTTTTTGATAAAAGTTTAGTCATAACCGGTATTGTGGGCAATCCGCTTGCGTAAGCAAGCTTTGAAGCACGAAGTGCGAGATTGCGAATGGCGCGTGCTGAACTGTTACAATTTTTGATAAAAGTGTGAAAGTTTACCTTGACATGTGTTTTTTCTTATTATATAATATTCAAATGTGGCGTGTCATGCTCAATCAACCATAGCCCCGGTAAGATTGAATAATGTACGCAGTGAACAGTTTAGATAAGTTTTGTACTTTGAGGAGGTTATTAAGGATGAAGAGTTTTATGGCTAGTCCATCCACTATTGAAAGAAAATGGTATGTGATTGATGCAGCAGACCAGACACTTGGCCGTCTTTCAACTGAGGTTGCCAATATATTAAGAGGTAAGAATAAGCCTATATTTACACCACATATTGATACAGGTGATTATGTAATTATCGTTAATGCTGATAAAGTTAAAGTAACAGGTAAGAAGTTAGACCAGAAAATATACTACAGACATTCAGAGTATGTTGGCGGTATGAAAGAGACAACATTAAAGGAAATGATGAATAAGAAGCCTGAATTTGTTGTTGAACATGCTGTAAAGGGAATGCTTCCAAAGGGACCTCTCGGAAGACAGATGCTTTCAAAGCTTCATGTATATGCCGGAGCAGAGCATCCACATGCAGCGCAGCAGCCGGAAGTATACGAGATTGCTAAGAGATATTAATGAGAGGTTGAAAGGAGGAAAATACATTGGCTACAGTTAAATTTTACGGAACAGGAAGAAGAAAAAGCAGTGTTGCAAGAGTATTTCTTGTACCAGGTTCAGGAAAGATTACAATTAATAAAAGAGACATTGATGAGTATTTTGGTCTTGAGACTTTAAAGCTTATTGTTCGTCAGCCACTTGAGCTTATAGGAGCTTCAGATAAATATGATGTTATTTCAACAGTAAAGGGCGGCGGATTTACAGGCCAGGCCGGAGCTATCCGTCATGGTATTTCAAGAGCTCTTATTGAGGCTGATGCTGAGAACCGTCCTGCACTTAAGAAAGCAGGATTCCTTACAAGAGATCCACGTATGAAGGAAAGAAAGAAGTACGGTTTGAAAGCAGCAAGACGTGCTCCACAGTTCTCAAAGAGATAGTCGGCTGGATATTTACAATCGAAAAGGTTCAAAATCCCGGAAATACGCTATTTTCCGGGATTTTTTATGTAGTTGACTTGTTTTGAACTTTTTTGAGTTAAATAATAGATTAAACCGGGAAAAATCATTATATGAGAGGATGTAATAGCTGCTACCAGCAATGTTTGATATTAGACCTGTTTCAAAAAAGGATAGGATATATTAACAGTATTGGAGTGATTATTTTGAATTTAAAAATGGATGGAAAGACTGCTGAGCAGTACGCAAGTAATGCACAAAAAATAAGAGTTATAACAGAAACTTGGGTTAATGGGAACATGTTTTGTCCTTATTGTGGAAACCAATATATATCTCATTTTAAAAATAACAGACCTGTAGCAGATTTTTTCTGTCCATCCTGTAGAGAGGAATACGAGTTAAAAAGCAAAGGTGCTTCTATCAGCAATAAAGTGAATGATGGAGCGTATAATACGATGATAGAAAGAATTAATTCAATAAATAATCCTAATTTTTTCTTTATGCATTATAACAAGAGTAGCCTGGAAGTGGAGAATTTTATGATGGTTCCTAAACATTTCTTTTCTACAGAAATTATTGAAAAAAGAAAGCCATTAGCAGATACTGCAAGAAGAGCCGGTTGGGTGTAACATCTTATTAAATCGTATTCCAGAAGAGGGAAGAATATATATAGTTCAAGATAAAAAGGAAGTTCCAATTGAACAGGTAATAAATAAAGTTCAGAAAACAGACTTTATTAGAGGATATAAGCTTGATGCGCGAGGATGATTGATATATTGAATTGCGTACATCAGATTGAAAATAAAATATTTACACTTGAGCAGATGTATCAATTTGAAGGTATGCTGTCAATAAAGCATCCTGAGAATCATCATGTTAAGGATAAGATAAGACAGCAGCTGCAGGTACTTAGGGACCAGGGATTAATTGAATTTTTAGGAAGAGGGCATTATCGTAAAATCTTATGATTAATGAAAACGGAGACGGATTTAGAACAGTAATCCATTTAAGATGTTGCGATGATGTTTTTTGAGTGTATTATAAAAGTATGAAAGCAATTTTATGTTTGGTTATTCGTAACTATACACAGTATTAAGACGGTTGATGTATTCTTAACAATTGAATGTCATGTAGATTTGTTAAAAGGGATTTGTGATGTGATTGTTATAGCATATTAGAATGGCAGTTTTTAAGTTGTAATAATTAGATGTTGTTGAATTTCTTGACAGGCTGTGATAAAATTGTCTTACAGAAAAGCGCCCATGACAGGGGCGGCAGCCTCCCGAATTAATGACCGGTTTACCGGAATACATAAGAAGGGGGTGCGTATCATGATAACTGCGAATATTATTTTAATATTTATCGGGATTATTGGTTTGATGATATCCTTTGGAAGTTTGATTGTTGCGTTTCTGACCTTTCTCGATAAGAGAAGTAAGAAGAAATAAAAATGCCTAACCTGTCGGCCAACGGGTTAGGCGGTGCTCTATAGAGCATTTTTCCTGATCGAGAGGCATCCACCCTTGGAGTGGGTGCTTTTCTTATGTTTAATATATCACAATCTATTATGTTTTTCAATAATTTTTTTGGACATGATGGGGTAAACTTATTGTCGGAAAGTAATAGGCAGAATACACCTGTGACCTGTT
>ERZ824480.1681-NODE-1681-length-18620-cov-3.457797_pt1 | contig 18620 bp, 13 predicted proteins | sample MGYA00519861_ERZ824480 | MGnify/ENA primary metagenome ERZ824480 (study PRJEB31778, sample SAMEA3449152) | human gut metagenome | biome: human gut; feature: human-associated habitat; material: faeces | place: United Kingdom | collected 2010/2012 ... | reverse complement strand
TCCGTCACATCGAACGATATTTCCTTATAATCGACATTGTATGCAGGTGACACTTGCAAACCCAATGACGACAACGGCGTATCCTCGCCTCTTGTCTTTATATCATTTATAGTAACGGTCGCCTCATCCCAATCATTTTTTGAACAATAATCGAGGTGCAAAACCGAATTTCTCTTATCTGTATTAGTAAATTTATCGTACAATTTCAATGTTGCCGAAGTTAATTTTTTACCGGCATATTTAGAAAGGTCAAAACGTATCAACCCCAAACCTTTAATATCCTTTAATCCCGGAGATGTTGACGAGTAATAATCTGTCGCCTGATTAATTTTTAATTCTTCATCAGATCCGTGTGCTGTTGTACCGTCAACAAGATACGTGTCTGCGTCCGGAGTGACAGAAACCGAAACAGGTTCAGGCGTTGTCTTAATTGTCGGACGCGGTGTAATTGACGATGTGTCAGGATAAGTCACCTCAGTAAATGACGTATTCGGTGCAAGGTAGTTTAACGTGTTGCCACCCGAATCTTTCGCCAAAGCCACCGAACCTATATAATAGCTTGTATGAGGCGGCTGGTTGTATCCGACATTCTGCCATGCTATTGCGCAACGATATTGACTGTCGTGCATAAGCGTTGTAAGTCTGTAATCAGTCGGAATAGTCGAAAAATAAATTCTCACACCGTCACCGTATCTAAGCACGATTTCTTCACGCCAATCACCGAAAAGGTCGGCTGTAAGACACGCATTTGACTTTGTACTGTTATTTATTGAACCCGGCAATGTTGAATTTTTACTGTCATAATAAATTCTTTCCGTACCGCTTTTTATACTGTATTTTACAAGTTTATTTCCGTCAAGCAATTCTCGCCCCAAATCACCGTCCCAATAAACTGCAAAATTCTCCATATTGCTTCCATTGGTATTAGGTATATTTCCTACTTTTTCACCGGCTTGATTATATATACCGTCAGCCGCTACCGACCAGAACAACGAAAGATTACCGCTTGACAGTGCATATTCATCATCGACATTATCCATAATACCTCTGCCTATATCTCCCTGTGCGGCTTGTAGCATAATATCACCATTATATCTCTTTATATCTACCGCATATGGAATTATTTTATCATTGTGCTTACCTGCCTCGTGTGCCATAAATATTTCTTGTTTTCCGTCGTTATCAAAGTCCGAAACGTGTTCTGCGTCACCGTGTCCTCGGCCGTCATACGTCAAAACAGTTCCGTCATGGTCTAGAACCGCACTGCCGAAAATAATCTCGTCATATCCGTCATTATCCACGTCAGCTACCGATACACTGTGTGCACCTTGTGCATAAAGCGTTTTGTTTGTATTATTTTTACTTGTACCGTCTGCATATTTTACGGTACAACCTGTACCGCCATTTTCTTCTGTCGGTGTATTAGTTGAAAGCCATTGTTCTTTAAGGTCTGTGCCGTCCCAAGTATATGCCGCCGCATACACATATGCATAATATCCCCTCGTCATAACAACGCTTGGATGTACACCGTCAAGATATGCCACCGCGGCAAGGTATCTTTCACTTCTGTTTGCATAGCTGTCGCCCCATTCGGAAGATGTCAAAATACTTCTCGGCGGGTCAAAATCAACAGTCTGCATTGCCGCGCCTGTTTCACCGTTAAATACAGTTAAATACTCCGGTCCGCCATCCTTGCCCATAAGCAAACCGGATGAATTTCTGTAATCTTTTTTATCGTCACCCTTGGTTATATTTTTTCCTGCTTTTGAGACATAATTACCCTCACCGTCTTTTGAGCCCGGTGCTGTTTTTAATATGACTTCCGACTTACCGTCACCGTCAAAATCATAGACCATATATTGAGTATAGTGCGCACCAGCGCGGATATTAACTCCCAAATCTATTCTCCAAAGAAGAGTGCCGTCAAGCTCATATGCGTCCAAGTACACATTGCCCGTATAACCCTTAACGGAATTATCCTTTGAATTAGACGGGTCCCATTTTACGATGTATTCATATTCTCCGTCACCGTCAAGGTCGCCCACACTCATATCGTTTGCGGTATATGTATATTCTTCATCTTTCGGCGTCTTTCCTCCGTCAGGAACTTTAAACGCAATGTCTTTATATGCCACAGAACGACCTTTATATGTTGTGTTTGTTGTCCAAACATCAACCGCCTCTGTTTTGTCTATTGCCTCACCTTTCGGCACAACTGTATACTTGTTATCCGCCGTGCCTTTTGAATCGGTATAGCAAGTTGCATCGTGTTCGCCTGTTGTGTATATTTTTTCACTGTCACGGTATATATCAAATGCTTGATTTGTAAGACTTTCCGTACCCAAAAGTCGCCACGACAAATACACACCGTCATTTGTTTTAACGGCAACAGTGCCTCGATCAAGTTTTTCCATTACTCGTTTTTCAGTAGTTGAATTTGTGTCGGCATATGACGTCAACACCGGTATTGACGCAACTGATGTAACCATTACAGCTGCCGTCAAAAATGCGGTTAATTTTTTTAACATAGTTTTTTCTCCCTTACTCCAAATGGCTCTAATATCTCTCTTGAGCCTCTTTTTTCATTATAAACTTTAATGAATAAAAATTCAAGAGGAGAATGAAAAATTTGCTGATTTTTTATACTAAAAAAGCTGAATTTGAATATATCCAAATTCAGCTTTTATGCTAATTTCCGCATTCAATACTTATTTCATTAAACACTGTCAAATAGTCATTTATTGTCTTATTATCTTTTTCCGCACCCGAAACATCCATAATAGCCTCGCCGTTATGCATCATAACAGTTCTTGTGCCATGCTCAACCGCGTGACGAAGATTATGCGTTACCATAATGGTTGTTATGTTCTTTTCATGAACAATCTTATCCGTAAGCATCATAACCGTATCAGAAAATTTAGGGTCAAGCGCGGCTGTATGTTCGTCCAAAAGCAACAAATCAGGTCTGATCATAGTCGCCATAATAAGTGCAAGCGCCTGTCTTTGACCACCCGAAAGTGAGCCTGCAAGGGTTGAAAGTCTGTTTTCAAGTCCCATACCCAAAAGTTCAAGCTGTGAACGGTAAAAGTCTTTTCTCTGACGGTTAAGTCCAAACGAAAGTCCGAAATTCTTACCCTTATTATCTGCGATAGACATGTTTTCCCATATAGTCATTGACGGACAGGTTCCCATTGCGGGATTTTGAAAAACTCTGCCTATTCTCTGTGCACGTTTAAAGTTTTTCAGCTTATTAAGCTCCTTACCGTCAAGCAAAACACTTCCGCTGTCAATCGGCATATCGCCCGAAATGACATTTAACATAGTCGTTTTTCCCGAACCGTTTGAACCGATAACGCCGACAAAATCACCGTCGTTTACGGTTATGTTAAAGTCCGAAAAAAGTACCTTTTCATCAATAGTTCCTTGATTAAAAGTTTTATAAATGTGAGAAAGTTCAAGCATTTTTCTTCACCCCAACTTTCTTTTTTTTAAGCAAAAATTCGTCTACGCAAAGTGTTGCGATAAACAAAATCGTAATCATAAGGTTTGTATCCTGTGAACGCAAGCCTGCGGCAAGTGCGATTGAAATACAAGCCTTATAAATAATCATACCGAAAAGCACGCCTGTTGTAATTCTAAGGAATTTAATTTTCTTAAATATAGTCGAGCCGATAATAACGGCGGCAAGACCCATAACAACAGTACCCGTACCAGACGCAACGTTAAACGCTTTGCCGTATTGGCAGTACACCGCACCTGCAAGCGAAACAAGTCCGTTTGCAATCGCAAGACCGATAATTTTAATCGTTCCCGGATTTTGTGCAAGCGTGATTACAAGCCCCTCATTATCTCCGACACTTCTTAAAAGAAATCCCGACTTGGTACGCATATACCAATCAAGTGCAAACTTTGCGATAAGCGTAATCACAAGAATAACAACAAATTTAGAGTACAATGCAAAGTGACCGTTTCCGAAAAGAAAAGCTGTCTGTGAGAAAATAGTCGTTGTATCCATACTTAGGAAATCCGACGCTTTTCCGACTATTCCGTAATTTATCGAATAAAGAGCCGTCATAGTAAGAATACCGCAAAGAAGATTGCGTATTCTGAGTTTTACGTTGAAAATTCCCGTAAACATACCGGCTATGCACCCTGCGGCAAATGCCGCAAGCAATGCAAGCCACGGATTAAGACCGTTATTAATCATCACAAAGCATATAGCTATTCCGAGAGGGAACGTACCGTCTACAGACAAATCGGGGAAATCAAGAATGGTATAGGTAATATACACACCCATAGCCATTATTCCATATATCAGTCCCTGCTCAAGTATTCCGACTATCAGTCCTTCAATCATGATTCAGACGGAGCGTTTTTGACCTCAGCTCTGTCTGTGATTGACTGCGGTATTGTTACTCCGATTTTTTCTGCGGCGTCAGTGTTGATAGTAATTTTACTTTCTGTAAGAGTTTCGTAAGGGATATTCTTAACGTCCTCACCCTTTAGCACTCTTGCAGCCATAACGCCTGCTTTTTTACCAAGTTCAATGTAGTCGATACCGGCTGACGCTATACAGCCGTTTCCTACTTGTTCTTCTTCACTGCCGAATACAGGAATGTTTTTAGCAGTTGCCTTTTCAAGAAGTATAGGCAAGTTTTCAACAACTGTGTTGTCTGTCATATTTGAGATACAGTCAACTTCACTTACCAAAAGGTCTACTGCCTGCGGAATTTCAGCGGCATTTGTAATACCCTTTTCAACAAGTTCAAAACCGTATTCGCCTACTTTTTGCTTGTATGTTTCTATTGTAGAAACAGAATTTGCTTCACTTGTTGTGTAAAGTATACCGATTTTCTTTGCGTCAGGCAACATTTCACGGATAAGCTTTAACTGTTCGTCAACAGGCAACATATCGCTTACACCTGTAATTCCGTCCATTGCCTGTGTATCGCTTTCTGCAAGCTTTGCGGCAACAGGGTCTGAAACTGCGTTAAAGATTACAGGAATTTTTGCTTCATAAGCCGCATTGTAGCAAGCCTGTGCAGACGGTGTTGCGATACCGCATACAAGGTCCATACCTTGTGAAACAAATTGCTGTGCGATTTGTGTATTTGTTGAGTCGTCGCCTTTTGCAGATGATTCTGTAATATCATACTTGATACCCTCTGAATCAAGTCCCTGCTTAAAGCCCTCACGGCAGTTATCAAGCGACGGGTGGTCTGCGTATTGAAGTACGCCGATTTTGTATGTATCTTTAGCATTTGTGTCTGTTGCTCCGTCAGTTCCACCGTTTTGTGTGCCTCCGCAACCTGCCAAAGAAACGGCACATAGTGCGGCTGTTAGTCCCATTGCAATAATCTTCTTTAAATTTTTCATTTTACATCTTCCTTTCTTTTTTGCAAGAAAAAACAGAAAAACCTCTCAGACAGATAAGTCCGAGAGGCATAAAAATCATATTAAAATATGCTCTGTCTGTTCTAATCTCATCTAATCTGTGTTATATTATACTAAACTTTACTGCCATTTGTCAATAGTAAAAACAAATTATCTGAAATTAAGCGTAGAAAGTCCGAGCGGTGTCGAATATTCAATCAACTTATTCTCTATTTGAGTCTTTCTGTCACCCTCAGCTATTGCCGGCTGATAGTCGTTATACTCATCATGACCCGAAATTGTTGCCGGAATAAGCGTCATATTATCGTCCTCTTGCATAACTCCGTCAACAAACGTAAATGTCTGTCTGTATATAACTGTGTCCTTGTCCGCCGGATTATTGTTACCGCCGAAGCAGAAGTTACCTAAGCTGTACGCTATATATTTACCGTTGTATTTTTCAATACCCTGCAAAACGTGAGGGTGTGTTCCCAAAACAAGGTCTGCACCTGCGTCAATCGCCTTGTGTGCAAGCTCTGTTTGTGTATCGTTCGGAGCGGTAGCCTTTTCTTCGCCCCAGTGAATACTTACTATAACAAGCTGTGCACCAAGACTTTTAACCGAACCGATAACATTTTCAAGTTTTGCCGCCTCTGTTTCGTCAAGTGCGTCAATTCCGACAAGTCCGACCGATATTCCGTTTACATCTCTTATCGCGGTATTCGTACCTATAAAATTGGAGATACCGGCCTCATTCAAATATTTTATCGTGTCCGAAAGACTTACGTCACCGTAATCGGCACTGTGGTTATTTGCAAGGTTTGCCGCCTCAACGCTTGACGATGTAAGTATCTGCACATATTCAGGCTTACCCCTGAAAGCAAACTGCTTATCCTGTCTTGTTCCTTGATTTGACAAAGTACCCTCAAAATTTACGATAGTTAAATCGTCCTCCGAAAATATCGGTGAAACATTTTTAAAGAAATATGAATAATCGCCGTTTAAAGACTCGGCAACCGATTTAAAGCTGCCGTTTGGGTCTGCGTTTATGTCAGTTGCCAACGTACAGTCGCCGACAGCCGTCATTGTGACCGTCTGTACGGTAGGCGTATATTCTTTTTCAGCCTTTTTTTCTGCACGTTTATTAGATGTAAATGCAAGTACGGTGGCAGATATGAAAAGAATCACCGCCAAGCATATAGTTACCTTTCGTATACTCATTTATAATCTCCCAAATTATTTTAATCAATAGTTTAATTTTATTCTAATGCAACTGTTTTGTCAATATAAAATTTAACCGTTTGGTTTAACAATCTTTTTAATTTTTTGTTTTAATGTTAAATACGCAAGTTTTGCTTTTGACGTTTGCTTTGCTACATCTGCGTTTGCATGAGCATTTATCATTTCGGTAAATTTTTGTGCCATCAAGTAATACACACGTTTTTTATAATGGTTTACACTGTCGTTAAAATCATCGTCCGACGTTATATATTCATTCACGTCAAACAACGTCACATTTTTGCAGCCGTCAAATTCTTTCCGTACCGCCGAATTATATTCCTTGTGGTCATTGTGCCTGTTCACCCAAGCCTCCAGCTTATTATCCTTGTACTCACGTTCGCAGCCAAGCAAAATAACAAGTTCCGTATCGGTTTTGATATGCTCATAGATAAACCGCAGATTTTCCGCCGTCTGCTTTGGTGTAAGTCTGCCCAAAAATTCATATTCTTCCGCAATCTTCTGCAAATCCTTTTCTTTAAAATCACAATTTGCGGTATAAACTTCTTTATTAATATACTTTTTCCACATAGCCTTGTCGGTAAGCGGATAAATATACTCACCAAACGCAAAAACAGCACCGTTGTTTTTATTTCGATACACGCCGAGATTAGCGTCAGTCAAAATACTTATAAAAATCATTCCGTACTTATTTTTATAAATGCTGTCCGAATACATTTGACTGTCGCATATCGGAAGTTTACAAATTTCGGCTGTTTCTTCGTCTGTAATCGAATAGGCATTTACAATTTGCGAAGTATGGTTCATACCCTCAATCGCAACACCGAGCGACTGTTTTTCGCGGCTCACATACGTGAACTCACAATCGAATATATCCTCATTTTTTATGAACGAAAATATTTGATTTAAGTCGCAAGGCCCTTTTATAAGCACCTTAAAACCGGTATTTTTTATGTCCTCAAATTCATTATCCGTCTTTACGTTATCTTGATTTATCCACGTTACAGTCGGCTCGTTTTTACCGATTTTGACCGACACGTCACCTACAATATCAAGTTTCGGACAACCGATTTTTTCATATGTATATTGCTCAATCCCCATACCGAGCGTACGGCACGAAAACAGAAAATGCACAAGCGTATTATCCTTTACGGCATAAAAGCCGACAATTCCGTATTCACCGTACTTGTCATACGCCGTTATATATTCACATTTCGCATTTTTATCTTCTAACAACGCTTTAAGTTCGTCTTTCGTTGAACGCACTTTCGTAAAATTAAGCTGATTTGCACGGAATATAAGCTCATGCAATCTGTCAATGTGTTCCGCACAATCCGAATGAAAATCAACGTGGATATTGCTCTGTCGCAAAAATTCTTCATTTGAACCGATACTCTTTTTAATCTTATTTTTCTTTTCAAGCACCTTGTAACTTTCAAGACGTGATAATTTTTCGTCATTCTTATCAAGCATTGAAACCGCCGCATAAAGTTCACCGATTTTATCGGGCAGCATTGTCAGAATATCGGGGCAGAAAAACTTTGCCTCCTCCAAATTCAGCTTATTATCGTCAATAAAAAGTACATTGCAAGGTCTTAAATTCATACTTTCGACAGTATCTTTAATCCTCTGACCTTTCGGCTCCCAGTTAATCGAATTGAACACGAAATACTTATCCAAATCCCATTCTTTCAGCTTATCGATACACGGCTTTTCATCATTTTTGGAGCAAATCGAATTGACAATTCCCTTTTTTGAGGATAACAAAACAAGGTCGCAAGCCTGCTTAACAGGTGCGACCTTTTGTTCTGAAATAGTACCGTTCCAAAAGGTTTCGTCAAGGTCCCATATAATCAATTTGATTTTAGATGCGTCCATAACAAATTCCCCCCTTGGGTTCATTTTAATTATTTCAATATAATATCTTCTCTTGAAGGACCGTTAGAAACAATCTTAATAGGCACTTCAAGTTCTTTTTCAACAAATTCGATGTACTTACGGCAATTTTCCGGTAAGTCTTCATATTTCTTGATTCCTCTGATGTCAGTTTTCCAACCAGGAAGAACTTTCAAAACAGGCTTTGCTCTTTCAAGCTTGTTTGTTGTAGGGAAATCTCTGATAACTTCACCGTCAACTTCATATCCCACACATACAGGAATTTCATCAAGATAACCAAGTACGTCAAGTACAGTAAATGCAACTTGAGTTGTACCCTGTACACGACAGCCGTAACGTGACGCAACACAGTCGAACCAACCCATACGTCTCGGTCTGCCTGTTGTAGCACCGAATTCACCGCCGTCACCGCCGCGTCTTCTAAGTTCATCTGCCTCTTCGCCGAATATTTCCGAAACAAATGCACCTGCACCAACTGCTGATGAATATGCTTTTACAACTGTAATTATGTCTGTAATTTCATACGGAGGAATACCTGCACCAACCGCACCGTAACCGGCAAGAGTAGATGAAGAAGTTGTCATCGGATAAATACCGAAATCAGGGTCTTTCAGTGAGCCAAGCTGACCTTCCAAAAGAATTTTCTTACCCTCTTTGATTGCGTTGTGCATAAATGCAACCGAATCAATCACATACGGCTTAATCATATCGGCATATTCCATAAGTGTATTGAAAAGCTCGTCTGCGTCCAATAGCGGTTTATGATAGATATGTTCAAGCATAAGATTTTTTACTTCGATTACGTTCTTAATCTTTTCCTTTAGTCTTTCAGGCTCAAAAAGTTCCCAAACCTGAAAACCGATTTTTGAAAATTTATCTGAGAAGAACGGTGCTATACCTGACTTTGTAGAACCGAACTGACGGTCTGAAAGTCTTTCTTCTTCGTACTGGTCAAACAACTTGTGATAAGGCATAAGAACCTGTGTTCTTTCTGACACAACAATGTTCGGCTTCGGAACACCACGTTTTACGACCTCGTCAATTTCCTTTATAAGTTCAGGAATATCAAGTGCAACACCGTTTCCGATCATATTTGTTACATTCTGATTGAATGAACCTGACGGAAGAAGATGCAATGCAAATTTTCCGTATTCGTTTATAATAGTGTGACCTGCGTTTGCACCGCCCTGAAATCTGATTACGATGTCACTGTCAGCAGCAAGCATATCTGTAATCTTGCCCTTACCTTCATCGCCCCAGTTTGCACCAACTATTGCTTTTACCATGTATTTGTCCTCCTATGCTAACCAAGCGTTTGCCTGATTTTTAATTTCATAACTTATTTTTCAATTACAAGCTCAATGCGTGTTGTTTTACCGGAAATTGTTGTTTTCGCCTCTTGAGCGCTCCATGTATAATCTGTGCCTTGGAATGCTCCGCCGAATCTGTCAACTTCACTGCCGTTTTCATCAAGGCACCTAAATTCAACAACAACCAAACCACGACCTTCAAGATATGTTTGAAGTGTGTATGTTATATCATAGTTGCCGTCCGAATTTTTTACCGCGTCAAGAATTTTAAATTCTTTCATATAACTTGCATACTGCTCATTATCGGCGTTATATTCGATTGTATTAACTGAATTGACAGGTGTTTCTGTCGGTGACGGTGTCGGCACGTCAGTATCTGTATTATTGTCAGAATTGCTTTCAATAATAACAGTTTGACTTTCGCCGTCCCACTCTACCTTACAGCCAAAGCACTCCGAAACCGCACGAACAGGAACAAGCGTACGCCCGTCTATAATCATCGGCGGTACATCAAGTTCAATATCGTTTGATGTCGGCAAGTTCTCCTTAACCGTCTCCTTATGAATTATCTTGTCACCCACACGCATACTGATATAAAACAAATCAGTATCCGAACGTCTTGTGTTGATAGTCTGAGTTTCCTCTTCCCACTCAACATCCGCGCCCAATGCCTCGAATATCACACGCATAGGCACAAGTGTGCGTTCGTCTATAATTTGTGGCTGAACGTCAAATTCAAGCGTTTTGCCGTCAAGTATCACTTTAATATTATCCTCGCAGTGTACGGTCACAAACGACATCGCAGCCATACAAACCGCAACAAGGCAAGATATAATTTTCTTCATATAAATACCTCTAAATTTATATTTTAAATAGATCAGACGTTAATTTCAACTTCAATACCAAGTAAATCCTTGTTCTTTTCAAGAACAGGCTCAACGTAATCCTTTAAGAAATCTTCAACCTGCTGCGGAGCACGTCCGACAAAATTTTCAGGTTTCATAACGGCATTAATTTCTTCCAAAGTCAAACCGAATGCAGGATCACCGGCGATAAGTTCGGCAAGGTTGTTTTCCTTACCCTCCATTTTAACAGTCTTTCCCGCCTCCATAGAATATACTCTGATTTTTTCGTGTAAATCCTGTCTGTCACCGCCTTTTTTAACGGCGTCCATCATAATATTTTCAGTAGCCATAAACGGAATTTCACGCATAAACTGCTGATTGATTACTTTATCATATACCACAAGTCCGTCAACAACGTTGATGTACAAGCTTAGAATAGCATCTACTGCAAGAAAAGCCTCAGGAACTGAAATTCGCTTATTTGCACTGTCATCAAGAGTTCTTTCAAACCATTGTGTTGATGCAGTGATTGCCGGATTAAGTGCGTCTACTATTACATATCTTGCAAGAGAGCCAATTCTTTCACTTCTCATAGGATTTCTCTTATAAGCCATTGCCGATGAACCGATTTGCGACTTTTCAAACGGTTCTTCAATCTGCTTTAAGTGTTGAAGAAGTCTGATGTCGTTTGAGAACTTGTACGCACTCTGTGCGATAAGGCTCAATGTGTTAAGCATTTGAGAGTCAAGTTTTCTCGGATATGTCTGACCGCTTACAGGGAATGATTCTTCATAGCCCATTTTTTCGGCAATCTTCTTGTCAAGCATTTTACATTTTTCATGGTCACCCTCAAAAAGTTCAAGGAAACTTGCCTGTGTACCCGTTGTACCCTTACAGCCCAAAAGCTTTGCCTTTGAAAGCTGATAATCAACGTCCTCAAGGTCCATAAGCAAATCTTCAAGCCACAATGACGCACGCTTACCTACTGTTGTAGGCTGTGCCGGCTGAAAATGAGTAAATGCCAATGTCGGCAAATCCTTATATTCCTTTGCAAACTTTGCAAGCTCTCCGATAAGACATACAAGCTTTTTCTTAACAAGCTGCATAGCCTCTGTCATTATGATAATATCAGTGTTGTCACCGACATAACAACTTGTTGCACCCAAGTGAATAATAGGCTTTGCGTCCGGGCACTGTACGCCGTATGCGTAAACGTGCGACATTACATCGTGACGAACTTCCTTTTCACGAGCCTTTGCAACATCATAATTAATATCGTAAATATGCTCTTTCATTTGAGCAATCTGTTTGTCTGTTATATCAAGTCCAAGTTCTTTTTCACTTTCTGCAAGTGCAATCCAAAGTTTTCTCCAAGTTGAGAATTTCTTGTCCGGAGAAAAAATGTACTGCATTTCCTTTGACGCGTAACGTGAGTTTAACGGACTTTCGTAAGTATTTGTTGCCATTTCATTTACTCCTCTAAATTTTTTATAAGACCGAAGAAAATCGCTTTGATTGCCACTTTGCAGTCGACGGTGCCGTACATATGCACTGTCCTAGGCAAAAAGCGGTGAGCCGAGCAATTTAATTCGGTCTACACTTAATTATAGTCCAAGACGTTTAAATACCTCTGCATATGCCTCTTCAACATTGCCCATATCACGTCTGAAACGGTCTTTGTCAAGTTTTTCGTGAGTTGTAGCGTCCCATAGACGGCAAGTGTCAGGTGAGATTTCATCCGCAAGAATAATCTGACCGTCAGGAGTTTTACCGAACTCAATCTTGAAATCAACAAGTTCTATATTAATACTTTCAAAATATGCTTTTAGAACATCATTTACTTTAAAAGTAAGGTCAGCAATAGTATCAAGATCCTCTTTAGTAGCGGCACCGATAGCGATAATCTGATAATCGTTAATCATAGGATCGCCAAGGTCGTCGTTCTTTAGACAGTATTCCAAAGTTGTGCAGTTTAATTTCTTGCCTTCTTCAACGCCGAAACGCTTTGAAAAACTACCTGCCGCAATATTTCTGATGATTACTTCCAAAGGTACGATTTCTACTCTCTTAACAACAGTTTCTCTGTCTGAAATTTCTTCAACAAAGTGAGTAGGGATACCGTTCTTTTCCATAATTTGCATAAGGAAGTTTGACATTTTGTTGTTCACAACACCCTTACCTGCAATTTGACCTTTTTTAAGACCGTTAAATGCAGTTGCGTCATCTTTGTAATCAACGATGTAAAGATTTTCGTCATCAGTTTTAAAAACCTTCTTTGCTTTTCCTTCGTAAAGTTGTTCCATTTTCTTCATATTTATCAGTTCCTTTCCTGTAAACATAATTTTACTTCTATATTATATTATAAACCGCCGATAAAATCAAGACTAATCAAAAAATATCGTAAATTTTAGAATAAAAAAGTATTTTGCAATGTGCGAAACCACCCCTCGGTCAGCTGTGCCGACAGTTCCCCTCAATGGGAGCCTTTTTTCTCTCCCTGAGGAGTGGTGGCAACACCCAAAATCAAATTTACACAAAATTAATCTAAATTTATTTCAAAAAACTATTGACAAACCGAAAAACGTCTGTTATAATAAACTCATAAATCAGTAATGATTATCATTATTGATTTTGAAGGAGTGAAATGTATGAAGTATTCAAAACAGCGTGAGGCACTTCTAACGCTGCTTAGAAGTACACGCTCCCACCCGTCGGCTGATTGGCTGTACGAAAATCTGCGTAAGGAATTTCCAAACATCAGTCTTGGAACTGTATACAGAAACCTTGCTCAGCTTGCGGAAAACGGAGATATTTTAAAAATCAGCACTTCCGCAAACAAAGAACATTTCGACGGTTTTGTCCACCGACATTTTCATTTCGTATGTAATAAGTGTGACAAAATATACGATGTTGATTTAGACGGTATGGACGAGATAAAAAATCAAGCGGCGGAAAAATTAAATGCAGATATAGAAGACTATTCGCTTATATTTTACGGTATCTGCGAAAATTGTAGTAGTAAAAAAATAATTAATTCTAAGGAGGAAATTTATTATGAAAAAGTATGTATGTCCATGTGGTTATGTTTATGACCCTGAGGTTGGAGACCCTGAAAATGGCATAAAACCTGGCACTTCATGGGAAGACGTACCTGAGGATTGGGTTTGCCCAACATGTGGTTTGGGTAAAGATGCCTTTGAAGAAGAGTAATTAAATAACTGCTTGAAAAGAGGTTTGTACATGTTGCAAACCTCTTTTTTGGTAAAATAATTTGGAGCAAATTTGGAGCAAGACCTCAAAAATGGGGTTCGTGGACTGGAAATTTGGGTTGGATTTGGAGCGTCTACACCAAGGGCAAACCTGCAAAGCCTTACCACACCTGCGTTTGAGGGGTGTGAAAAAAGAACGAGTTAGCCCGATTTTAGGTCAAATAGTACATGAAACCCTTGAAAATTTGGAGCGTAACTTAATTTCAGAGGTATTTTTGTGACTTATGAAAATGCCTTCAAATGGCTCTACATCAAGGTTTTTGAGGTATAAAATATGTAATTCGGATTGGATTTTAGTATTCAAGATAATTAAGTTTTCTTTTCACCTATTGGGTATTGTCAGCATATAAAAATAAGTTGTTTTGAAGGGTTGTCAAATCCTCTTTTACTTTTCGCTTTCAACTTAATTGTAAGAGAGACCTAATTAAAATAAGTTGCAGTTGTAGATGCCGGTCTATGATAGTCACGTAGGGTAATGGATACGGATGATTGTAGTGAAGATACAAGGGCTAAGTATATTGATAAAAGATTGTTTAGCAGGTATGAGTTAAAAGAGTATGTGATTCCAATTTATACAACTCCTGATTTAGAGCATGTCTTATTTCAATGCAATTTAATACCGAAAATATTTAATGATAGTGAAAAAGTGAGAGAATACGGTAAGATATTTCCAATATCTAGAGAACCATATGGTGTTTCAAAAATAGATGATATGAGATAATTATCAGAAATTTTAAAAAAGAACAAAAACACAAATATGGAAAAGTTTATTGATTATTGTATATCAATGGCTGAACTGCGTAAAGCAAATCTATAAAAGTTGTTACATAGTATTTAACCAGTTGCATTTTTCTACAAAATATGCTAAAATAAGACCATAAAACAGATGCAACGACAATCTGTGGGCAAAAAATTCTTGTGAGCAAACGGTGGGCAAATTTAGTGCCGAGAGCTCGCAAACCCTCATAAATAAAGGCTTTCTGATTGGATTTCTGTGACGAGGCTCGCCACGGCAGAGCATTTGAGGGACTATTAAAGAGATACTGCGGCTAAGAGACGGTAAATATCAAAACACGGTTAACTAATTTTCCAGGGTTGACCGTGTTTTTTACTGCCAAAAAGCATTTGATTAAAAAAGAATAATCGGCTAAAAAATTTAAAAAAAGTATCGTTTGTTCAAGTTTATGTCCTTTTTGTATAAGATTTTTTCATTTTGAAGTGATATAATCGGAGAAAAGGAGGTAAAAAAGATATGTTCAAAAAGATTATTTTGGTTACACTTGCGCTTTCGTTTGTACTGCCGGGCGCAATATGCGCATCGGCGAGCGAGGACTACGGCCAGTCCTTATTTATTGCCGGGACAAACGCGGAGCAGGCCGACGGCGGGATATGGTTTAAACAGCCGTACGGCTTTTTCAGTATCGACAATGTTGATTTGACCGATATTCAGACGGTCGCGATCACGGCAAAAAACGATATGCGCGGAGCGTGTGACGGCGACAGGGTCATCGTAAGGCTCGGAAGCGAAAACGGCGAGGTAATAGGCTATGTCAACATTGACCGCCACTGCCCCGATAAGGAAGAGGTCTTTAAAGGAGCGCTTAAGAAGGCCGTCAGCGGAAAACAGAAGGTATATTTTCAAAGCAGTCTGGCAAATGACAATTACAGAAGCATGACGGTATTAAAAGTCGGCTTCCAAAAAGAAAAATATGTTGAAGAAGAGTACACCCCCGTACCGGACTTTGCGCTCGTGAACGCGCACGAGTCGACCTGGGCGCTGACGGACGACCTCGGCCGGCGCGCGGCAACATATGAGGAGACGGGCCCCGTGCGTGAAGGAAAAAAGGTCGGTATGTTCTACTGGACATGGCATAGAGACTTTGAGACGAACGCGCCGTTTAACAATTCTGAGTTTGCAAAGGAGCACCCCGAGGCGAAATACGACTACACAAACAAGCTCTGGCCAACAAGCGGAACCTCGTTTTTCTGGAACGAGCCCCTTTTCGGCTATTACTCGGGAATCGATTACTGGGTATACAGAAAGCACGCGGAAATGTTCGCCGCCGCCGGAGTGGACGTGCTGTTTTTTGACACCGCTAACGGAAGAAGCTCCTGGAGGCGCGAATACGGGGTGCTCTTTAACGCGCTTCACGACACAAAAGCCGACGGCGTTAACGCCCCGAAAGTGTGCTTCGTGACGAATTTTACTCCCGACAACAAGGAGATAAAGGAAAATGTGAAGCGCATATATCTGGGTGCATATAAAGAGGGCAAATGGTCCGACCTCTGGTTTTACTGGGAGGGCAAGCCCCTGATATTGGCGTATACCGACACGCTGACACCCCGTGACAAAGACCCTGAGGACGCGGCATTAATGAACGAGATCAAGAGCTTTTTCACCTTCCGCGGCCCTCAGCCCTCGTACACTTCGGGGCAGACGAAAGAAAACCAGTGGGGCTGGCTCGAAATATATCCCCAGAACGGCTATACAAAACGGGCGGACGGAACATTTGAAGAAGCGACCGTCGGAGTTGCGGCAAATCACTCTTATATAAGAGACCGCCTCGCTCCGATGAATGACGAGTATGCAATGGGCAGAAGCTACACATCCTTGCTCGGGCAGGACAAAACGCCCGGCGCATATAAGTACGGATATTTCTTTTCCGAACAGTTAGAGCGCGCTCTCGAGATCGACCCCGAGCTTATGTTTATCGACGGCTGGAACGAATGGATAGCAGGAAGATATCAGCAGTGGAACGGCGTTTCGAACGCATTCCCCGACGCGTATGACAACGAAGGAAGCCGTGACATGGAGCCCACAAAGGGAGACATGAAGGATAATTATTACGCGCTTTTGGTCGACGCCATAAGAAAGTTTAAGGGCACGGAAAAAAGAGAGATCGCCGGAGCGGAAAAAACGATCGATATTTATGACTTTTCCGGCTGGAATTTGGTTACCCCGACATTTTTCGGCTATAAAGGAAAATATGACAGGAACTATATGGGCTACGGCGGAAAAACCTACGAAAATTACACCAAGAGAAACAATGTGACAGAGTCCAAAGTTTCGCGCGACAATGAATATCTTTATTTCTATGCAAAGACGGCGGAAAGTATTACCGCGCCCGAGGGAAGCGACTGGATGAAGATATATATAGATTCCGACCGCAATCACGCAACGGGGTGGGAGGGCTATGATTATGTCATAAACACCCCCGCGCCGGGCGATGTTTCAGGGCTTGGCAAAGACGGGACGGTCGAAAGGATAGGAACGGCCGAGTACAATGTGTCGGGCTTAGAGCTTGCGTTAAAGGTCAATAAGGCGCTTTTGGGTATGACCGGCACGGTCGATATGGAATTTAAGTGGGTCGACAATGCCTCAGGCGATATATTGAACTGGTATTCGGACGGCTCAGTCACGCCGCTTGGCAGGTTCAACTTCGTATACTCCGAGAAAGAGGAAGTATACCTGTCTGACGGGGAGCGCGCATCACTTTCCGGCACTGCGGCAGTCTCGGTAAACAGAAACACCGGCTATATTTCCGGAAAGAAAATTTATGTCTGCGATTCGGACAGCTCTGCCGTTACCAGGACGGTGAACGGAGTCATATATGTGACATCGGAATTTGCCGCCGAAGCACTCGGAAAAAGAGCGGTATACGAGGCGGACAGAAACGTCTTTAAGCTTAAGGACGACGAGCTTTTTTATACGGTTTTGGGAACTGCCGAGGCACGCCTAGGAGGAAAATTCAAACCGATCACAAATGCTGTTACCGTCATAGGCGGCAGGATATATGTTCCGGTGACTCTGTTTTCCGAGGTTTTCGGTTACGAGTTAAAGACGGACGGCAACGTTGCCGTTTTCGGAGAAAGAGTGACCGACTCAGCGTTTGAGGCGGCAAAAGGACTTGCTTTTTAAGGAGGTAGCTTGATGAAAAAGATTATCCGGGTATTGTTGGCGTTGGCTATGTTTACTTCGCTTGTCACGGGCTCTTTGGCAAAGGATGCGGCCGATGAGCTTTCGACAAAGGGGTGGACGTTTGACGCCTCGAGCGTAAATCAGAATAAAGGCATTCCGCAGGAGGTTCCCCAAAATGTGACTGACGGCAACCTTGACACTCACTGGCATTCGATGATAGAGCCAAAGGCGGAGGCGCCCCACTATTTCACGGTGATTTTGCCGGGCGTTACCGAGGTCGGCGGCTACAGGTACTATCCGAGAGCGTCGTCATCGGGAAGTGCAAAGGCCGGCACTGTCACAAAATATGAAATATATGTTTCCGCGGACGGGAAGAATTACGAGAAGGCAGCGGCCGGAATGTGGGAGGAGACCACGGCGGCGAAGACCGCAAAGTTTCCGAAAAATTACAGGGCGAAATATGTGCGCCTTCAGATTTTGGAGGCAACGGGCGGCTACGCATCCGCCGGCGAGATCAGGCTCTTAAAGCCCGACAAGTCGAAACAGACCGTTAATGTGACGGGAACAATTCAGTTTCCCGGGGCAAAAGTACAGACAGCTGCCAACGAAAAAGAAAAATACGGCGATGAGCTTCCGACAAAGGGGTGGACATTTGACGCGTCAAGCATCAATGAGACCAAGGGCGTGCCGACGGAGATGCCGGAAAATGTGACGGACGGCAACCTTGACACTCACTGGCATTCGATGATAGAGCCAAAGGCGGAGGCGC
>ERZ824480.1677-NODE-1677-length-18638-cov-3.391325_pt1 | contig 18638 bp, 14 predicted proteins | sample MGYA00519861_ERZ824480 | MGnify/ENA primary metagenome ERZ824480 (study PRJEB31778, sample SAMEA3449152) | human gut metagenome | biome: human gut; feature: human-associated habitat; material: faeces | place: United Kingdom | collected 2010/2012 ... | reverse complement strand
GAGAGCTTCTGCAGAAGGTACAGTAAGACATTTAAATATATGGCAGTTACAACAAATTCGAGAAATGCTGGGGCTATAGTGAGAAAAGAATGTAATTATGATTATCATACTCTTTTGGCGCATGTATTGGTTACAAAAAATATTAGTTTGACAGAGAAAGTTGTTATGGACTATTTATATGATAGTGGATATATTGCAAGACATTCATATAAGTATTTGCAAGAATTGATTGAGTTAGCTTTGAAGCTAAAGGAAAGGAGATAATATAATAGATGTATTCATATATATATGATGAAGAGACAGGAGGAATATTACTTAATACAACACCTACTGTTTTTTCGAAAGAACCAAGACCTGTATACGCGGATGAATTGAATCTGCTTGGTTTTGATAAATATTGGAATTATGTTAATCAGTCAGATACCCCATATATGTGGGCAGAATCAGCAAAGTATATATATAGAGGAAAAGTTGTTGCAAAGCTAAAAGGAGGAAGTTTATATGATGCCCCTGAAATTGTTTTGTTGCAAGATAAAGATGGAAATGTGATTGAACCAGAACCAAATGGTGGATATCTTAAGCCAGTTGATATTCCATTAATGATTGAAAAAAACAGAGAATTAATGGGAATAATAGAGAGTTCAACGGTTAAGAAAATATTGGCGGTTTATGAGAAATATAAGAATAAATTAGATATTTTTCATGTTGCTTTTTCTGGTGGAAAAGATAGCCAGGTTCTCTTAGATCTTGTAAGAAAGACTTTACCTAAAAAAAGTTTTGTAGTTGTATTTGGTGATACGGGAATGGAGTTTCCAGATACATATGAGGCAGTAGAAGAAACCAAAAGAAGGTGTGAGTGGCAAGAAGTTCCTTTTTATACTTCAAAGTGTCACTTTGAACCTGATGAATCATGGCATTTGTTTGGACCACCAGCACGAGTGTTGAGATGGTGTTGTAGTGTACATAAAAGTGCTCCACAAACTAGAAAACTTCGTGAAATCACAGGGAAAAATAATTATGTCGGTCTTGACTTTGTTGGTGTAAGAAAGCATGAGAGTACTGCCCGAAGTGAATATGAATATGAGAATTTTGGAAAAAAGCAAAAGGGACAATATAGTCATAATTCTATTTTAGATTGGACGTCTGCTGAAATCTGGCTGTATTTGTATATGTATAATCTTCCTATCAATAAAGCATACAAGAAAGGTAATTCAAGAGCAGGCTGTTTGTTTTGCCCAATGGGGGGAGGAAAGGGAGATTATATTCAAAGAAAGTCATATCCTGAAGAAATTCAAATGTATATAGATATGATTAAAGAGATGAATGCAAGAAATAAAGGTGACGAAACTGCACTTACAACCTATATTACAAATGGCGGATGGAATGCAAGAAAGAATGGAAGAGATCTTACAATTAACGAAAAGCACTATGAAGAAACAGTAAAAGGCGGGAATCTAATTATAACTATTACTAATGCAAAAACTGATTGGCTTGAATGGATTAAGACTTTAGGCGAAGTTCCTTTTGAATATCAATATGAAGAAATACGAGGCGGATATAGGATTACAGCTCCTGCATATATTTCAAAAAAATATCCGAAAGAAACAAAGAAGTTTAAACAAGTGTTCAAGAAAGCAGCATATTGTGTTGGGTGTAGAGTATGCGAGACCAACTGTAGAAATGGATGTATTTCATTCGCGAATGGTCTAAAAATAATGGATTGTATTCATTGTGGACAGTGTCATGAAATTGATGATGGTTGTTTGGCGTATCATTCATTGCGAACATCGTTAGGAGGAAATGAAAAGATGAATAATGCTAGTATAAATTCATTTGCAAATCACGCCCCGAAAATTGAGTGGGTACGTGAATTCTTTGAATTAGGAAATGAATATTGGAAAATAAATAGTTTGGGACCTAATCAAGTTTCAATGTTTAAACGCTTTTTAAGAGATACTGGTCTTATTGATAAAAATGCAAATACTACAAAGTTGTTTAATGTGGTTTCATTAATTGGATGGGAAAGCAGTGTGTCTTGGGGAATTATTGCAGCGAACTTTGCGTATAACCCACAGTTTAACTGGTATATTAACAATATGGATATTGGCACGTTCTATCAGCGAGATACAATTAGTGATATGCTAATTAATGATGGCGTAAAGAAAAACGATGCTACTTCTATAATTAATGCATTTAAGAGATTTTGCGGATTACCATTTGGAACAGCACTGAATTGGGGAGCTGTGTATGAGAATGGAAGACAAATTGATTCTCTTTATAGAAATAAGTGCACTATCACGGATAATCGAGTAATTCTATATAGTTTGTTGCTTTTTACTGAGAACTGTAAGGATAATAAAGAATTTACTTTGTCTTGGTTAATGGATGATTCAGTAGAGAGAAACGGAATAAGCCCAGCGAAAATATTCGGATTGGATTATGAAGAAATGAAATCTGCCTTAATGGGTTTGTCACAAAAATATCCGGATTATCTAATAGCATCATTTACAAATGACTTGGATAAAATATCTGTTTTAAATAAAAGAGCAGAAGATGTAATTTTGTTGTTTGAGGAGGAAGAATAATGTCAACACAGGAAGTAGGAAAGTATAGGCAGTTTTTTGATGTTGATGAGAAATATTTCCCATGTATTGACGATTCTGCAATTGAAGCGGGTGCTCCATGGGAAAACACATACCCACATGAGACATTTATTGAATTATTAAAGAATGTTGAAAATATGCTGGGCGGATCAACGAAGCGTTCTGTTTGGATTCATGGTGCGTATGGAACTGGAAAGTCTCAGTGTGCACATGCACTTAAGAAGATCCTTGAAGTCCCTGAAGAAGAATTAAAAGCATATTGGAATCAATATGAGCCTCTTAAAAATAATGCAGATTTGTTGAACAAAATTATTGGACATAAAGAAAGAGGAATAGTAACAGCATATAGATATGCCTCCGGTGGTATTACTACTCCTAGAGACTTGTACTTTGCTATTCAGGAAAGTGTGAAAAAAGCACTTGAAAGTAGTCCATGTGTGAGCTACATGGGAGAAAATACTCTTAAAGAGAGTGTTCTTGCGTGGATAAAAGAGCATAAAGAAATATTTGATATTCTACTAAAAAAGCCTGAATGGGTTGCCACTTTTTCGCAGTCCACTTCTGATGAAGTAATTAATACTTTGGAAAAGTCTTCTGATGTGAAGAACTTAATGGATAACATTTTTAAAATGGCAGATAAAGAAGGTATCACTGCAATGTCTTTAGATGGTGATAAACTGAAAAATTGGCTAAAGGATGTTATCAAAAAAAATGATATTAAAATAGTATTGGTTTGGGATGAATTTAGTGGTTTCTTCAAGCAAAATAGAAATTCTTTGGATGAGTTTCAGAAAATTGTTGCGTTGTGTCAAGAGGCACCATTCTATTTTATAGTTGTTACTCATCAAACGGAATCGATTATTAATAGTGAGGATTCTACATGGAAAGTAGTTCAGCAGAGATTCCATTTTTCTGAGATATCTTTACCAGATAATATTGCCTTTAATTTAATTGGGCATGCATTTAATGTTAAGCCGGCAGCACTAGATATGTGGAATTTATGTGCAGACGATCTGAATAATCGATTAAGCACATCGCGAGCTGCAGTAATGAAAGCAGCAAGAATTAGTGATCCTAGGGTAATAAAGGATATTATGCCGATTCATCCGATGACGGCGTTAATCCTAAAAAATATAGCTGTTGCATTTCAGTCAAATCAGAGAAGTATGTTTGACTTTATTAAGATCACAAATGCTGATGATACGCAAGCATTTCAGTGGTTTATAGAGAAAACAGGTCCAGATGATGATCATCCTCTGTTAACAGTAGATATGTTATGGGACTTTTTCTATGTGAAGGGAAGAGATAACCTTACCGCTGATATAAGAATGATTTTGGATACATTTCCTCAACAACAGAATCTTAGAGAAGACGAAAAGCGTGTTTTGAAGACTATTCTTATAATGCAGGCCATTGATAAAAGACTGGGAGGAACAATAGAGCTACTTAAGCCCACAGAACAAAATATTAGTTATGTATATGAGGGTATTACTTCTGGTTTAGATACTAATTGTAAAAATATCGCTAAAGGATTAGCCGCCAAGGGGATACTTGTTACAACCCCAATTGGCAATAATAAGTACGCGTATGGTGCTGCTGTTTTGGCTGGAGATCAGGCTAAAATTGATGAGGTTAAGAAAACAATAAAGCAGAATAGTACAACTGCCAAACTTGTTGCAGAAGGAAAACTGGAGACAGTGTTATCATTGCCTCCTGCACTTAAATTGCGATATGAAATGAATCCTGGAAATGGAAACTTAGTTTCAGTCACTAGTGCAGACTTTACTAAAAAAATAAATGAATTGAAAGATGCTCCTGTAGGGTGGCATTTTCTCGCGGTAATTGCATTTGCAAAAAATGATGATGAAGCAATAAGCTTGCGAAAAATGATTAAAGAAGCCGCTCAAAATGAAGAATACGAAAATATCGTGTTTATTGATGCACTATCTACAGTTTTAGGTGAGGATGATTTTGATGCATATGTAGACTTTGCTGCGATGGCTCAGTACTATCATGATAATCCAAAATTGGCGACAGAAAATACTATTAAAGCGCAACAAGTTTTAGCGGTAACCTGGAAGAATAGAATATATAGCGGAAGCTTTACAATATATCATTCTCAGTGTAAAGAAGGAGAAAAAGTTATTGGAGGCTCTACAGTTGCAGAGGTATTACAGACAATAGTTACTTCAAAATATAAGTACATATTTGATTTTTGTAGAGGGGTAAATGAAAATCAATTAAAAACAACACAGCTTAAGCTTGCGGCTAAATGCGGAATTAATAAATCTACTAGTGGTGTTATGGCTAGAGCTGAGAAGAGTGTTCTTTCATCAGTGTGGGATGTAAATGAGTATTGGGCTGATTCAGAAACATCTGGACTTGAGATATCTGTGATTAAAAGAGACCTAGAAGAAATTGTTTCTGAGGGATTTAAGAGAGATGGACAGATTTCAATTGATGATATTTATAGTCATTTAGAAGTTGAATATGGATTTGCACCATGCAATTTATCGGCCTTTATTGTCGGTTTCTTACTTAAAGAATATGGAGGAGAACCTTTTAGATATTTGGATTCAAGTGGAAGTCATGATTCCATGTCAGCCGAAAAATTGTCGGAGATGATTGGTAATTACATTAGCGGTAAATCGCAACCAACATATATTGTAAAGATGACTCCAGAAGAAATGGCGTTCTATGAAGTTACAGAGAAAGCTTGGGGGTTAGAATCGGATTCATGCGCACATATAAGCCAGGCACAGGTTGGTGTAAAAAATAAGATGCAGTCACTGAGATTACCTGTTTGGAGCTTAAAAGAAGTCGATAATACTGGAGTATATGATTTTGTAGAAAAATACATAGAACTCATTCAAAAAGAGGGTAAAGACGCCCATAAGATTGCATTAAGTATTGGTTCTGCAGCGTTGATTAAGACTTCATTAGGAGATAATTTGGCTGAACTGCTTACAATCGAAAAGTGCCAAGAAGGAATGAAGTCATTTTTACAGGAGTTTGAAAATGGATTGTTGCTAAAATTGGCTGCTGAAATTGGTGCAGAAGACAATATGCTCTCAGATATAAGCCATTTGTTCTCTGTTGCGTATTCTAGTTTATGGAAAAGCGATATGGGAGAAAATGAAATTAAAAAATTAATAGTTGATTATACATTTGTGAAAGAAACAAATAGGTTGCTGAATTGCAGTTCGCATTCAAAGGCAGAAGCTTTTGATAAATGGAGAGAAAAGCTGGAATTTGTAATGTGTTCTCATGAAGCTTTAGAAGAGTATTTCTCAAGTATGAAAGAAGTATATGTTTTTTTGTTTGATATTGTTGCGAGAAAAGATATTTTGCCTGACCAAATGAAGAAGTGTACTTTATCGCTTGAGGAGCAGAGCACTAATTTACAGTCATATTTTGATAACGAAATAAGCACTTTCCATGAAATATATAAAGCATATTTGGATGATATTTCAGTTGAAGAATGCGCACAGTTAAAGGTTCCACAGCTCATTAATGTATTTAGAAAAAGTAAGACAGAGAGTAACGTTATTGTTAAAGGATTAGCGGACGAATTTAGAAAAAATCAGACAAAAACAAAGATGTTTAGTTTATGGAGGGAAAAGACTGGTTCAAAGACACCAAGAGAATGGTCTGCTATCCATAGAACTCCTATCTTATGTTTGATTCCGAAAAATCTCTATGACGATGCCAAAAAGGCGTTCGAGGTTCTTAATCGTACAACTGCAACTGAAAAAGAAATAGAAAGTGCATTGGCATTTTTGGAAGGTGCCGATTTTTACGCAGATTTGACGGAACCTGAAAAGGTTGATCAAGCATTTGCAAAGATGCTTGGTAGATATAAAACAATCTTGACTGATATTGAAAAGGTTAGGGATGCATTAGAACGATTGTCAGTAGAACCGTATGAATGGGATACTCATCCATCGATAAGGTCTAAAATTTTAGAACTTGCAAAAGCAGAGTATGATGCTGGAGGAAGTGACACAGTTGTATCAAAAATTGAGAAGATGTCTTCTGAAGATTTAAAAAAACATCTCATAAAGTTAATCAAGGACAACATCAATATAGGTGTTGAAATAATGAACGAAGGAGAATAAATTCATATGATATTGACAGCAATTGAAGAATATTATACTTCATCGACACACAAACCATTTTTTGCAGTGGTAAGTAATGAAGATTATTTAGAAACAAAAATAAAATTAGAAGAGCAAGGAACGGATTTTATTAGATTAAGTGATTGCTGTCGTGGAGAGGATAAAAAGCCTGACTTGGATTTATTCCGTGAAAAGTTAAGAACAGCTGATGTAGACTGTAAAAGCAATAGAGTGGTTGTATTGGGATTGGCAGAATATCTAATTCTTCAAGGAGAAGAAATGGCTAAAACCATTTTAGATGACTTTAAAGATTTTAATTTAGGAAGTGCATGGGTAGTATTTTTACTTCGAGGACTTAATAATCCGGTAAAAAAAATGTCTGCAGATGATCCAAGATTTGATAACCGCAGGTTTTATATGGATGAAAGTGTGATGCATCTTGAATTGGAGTTGTCTATATCGCCAACTAATGTTGCAATGTTTGACACAAATGGGCTAAAAAACTTGTTGTTAGTGTTAGAAGATGGAAAGAATGGCAGTATTGAGTTTAATTCGGATTTATCATTTCCAGATGCTATGTGTAGAATCAGAGAGATAAAGGATTCATACGAGGCGATAAGAAGGATTATATCAGGATTCAATATCCCTAGGAGTTATGGAGAAGAACGCAGATGGGACTATCTATTGTCTCAAGTTACTGAGCATGGATCGTTGAAAGCTGTATTTGAGTTTTACCAATTTAATGACACTACAAGTTCTTCATTTTATTCTCGTATTGCAGGAGTATCTGATAAATGCTGGTTGTATTATTTGTACCTTAAGTTATCAATGACTTCAGAAAAAAATGAGTATCTCAAATATGTATTAGGGTGTAGTACTGATTTCGAGGACTTCAAAAAGAGAATTGTTAATCAGATTATTGAGATTCCTCATACAGATAAGCACTTCAAAGACTATTATGTAGGTAGAAAAAAGCTATTGGCTGGATATCCAAAGGCTGAAATTGCACAATTTGTGGTTAGTAACAGAATTGATTTGCAGGAAAGTATATATAAGCTTACAGATAATACAACAGTAGAAAAGCAAGAGATAATAGCATTGCTTTCTCAGTTTGGGCGACCGGATAATTTATCTGATATATATCCTGATTTATGCATGTATCTTGAAAAGTATTGCTTTCATGGGGATACGCTTTCAAAAGAGTTAACGGAGTATTTTGAAGATTATAAGCAACAGAAAATTAGAAATAGTATTGATGACAGCTTTATGAAAAAAGTTGAAAGATATGCTGTATCTAGAGAATACAATAGGCTTAGAACTCGTGATGAGCTGATTTCTGCAGTTGATAGAGAGTCCACATTTTTATGTTGGATAGATGCTTTAGGTGTTGAATATTTGGCTTATATTGTGGAAGCTGCAAAATGTAGAGGGTTAATGGTTTCGGTTAAGGTGGGAAGGTCTAAATTGCCGACAATTACTTCTGTTAATAATCAGTTTTTCTATGATTGGCCGGAAGAGCATCGTGAAAAGATAGAAGAATTGGATGATGTAAAGCATAAGGAAAAAGGCGGATATAAATATGGACCTAATAACAGGTATCCAATACATCTGGCTAAAGAATTGGAAATCATTGCTGATGCAATAGAAAGAGCAGCGACAGAGTTAGCTCTTAGACATTATGATAAGTATGTCATAACTAGTGATCATGGTGCATCAAGACTAGCAGTAATAAGTGGCATTGAAGAGAAATACGAAACTGATACAAAAGGAGAACACTCTGGTAGATGCTGTAAAACATTTAATAATTACGATTTACCATTTGCAACAGAAGAAAGTGGGTTTATTGTATTAGCTGATTATGGTCGGTTTAAAGGAAGCCGCGCAGCTAACGTGGAGGTACATGGTGGTGCAACTCTTGAAGAGGTTGTAGTACCAGTTATTGAACTATCACTTTCTGATAACTCTATTAAGATTGAGTTGGCAGATGCAAATGTGGTTTCTGATTATAGAAATGGTGCTGACTTGTGTATTTTTGTTAATAAGTCGTTAACTCAGAAGCTCTGTGTACATGTAGATGGTGAAGCTTCTCAGGCAGTAAAGACAGATGAAAACCATTATAAAGTGCATGTAACTAATATGAAACGTGCTAAGACATATGCGGTAGATGTATATGTTGGAGAAAATTTAGTTACTAGATTAGATGTTACAACAAAAGGAAAGAGTGCATCTGTTAATTCTGAATTTGATGATCTCTTTTAGTATGCGGGAGGGTATATAGATGAATGTTGAGAAACTAAGAAATTGTTTCGATGAGATGGTGGTATATAAGGACTTAAAAAAAAGCAATTTTTTTAATTCTTTAAGTTTACCTTCTTTTATGAGGGACTGGATTTTAAAAAAATTTGAAGATGAAGAGGGTAACTTTAATACAGAGGAAGTTGCTGCATTTGTAAAAAAATACTTACCTAAAAAAGAAGATTGGAATTCAATCAAAAATAGAGTAGTTGTTGAACAAGAGCGTGTAAAATTTTTGGCAAAGGTGTCAGTTGATATTGATATAAAAACTGGAGGGGTGTCCTTTTCACTACCAGATTTTGGGCTGTCGAGTAAGGATACAATAATTGAAGAATCTGTGTGGGAGACGTGCAAAAATGATTTAGTGAGAGAACATGAAACTTGGGGGATGGTTGAACTTGGTTATCGTGCACCAGATGAATATGATTGGGCGTTTGACTATAACAAAAAGTCTTCTCATGGTAAGGATGGAAAACAAGGGAAAATCAAATTAGTCTCATTTAAAACATTCTGCCCATACCAGATTGATTTAGAGTATTACAAGGATGCAAGAAATGAATTTACAGTAGATGAGTGGATTGATGTTTTGCTTGGAGCTGTGGATTATAATGCGGAGGGATATTGTGATGATGAAGAGAAGAAATTAACTATGTTGACACGACTGCTTCCTTTTGTCGAAAAGAGGATAAATCTCATTGAGTTAGCTCCAAAGGGAACAGGAAAGTCATACTTATTTGGGCGTGTAAGTAGGTATGGATGGCTTTCTAATGGTGGAGTTATGAGTAGAGCAAAGATGTTTTATGATCAAAATAAAAGGTCGGAAGGTCTTGTAGCAGGAAATGACTTCATTACATTAGATGAAGTACAAACAATATCATTTACAGATGTAGATGAAATGAGAGCCGCATTAAAGGGATATCTTGAATCGGGAATATTTACTGTAGGAAATTACGAAGGTACAGCTGATGCGGGAATGGTTCTTTGTGGAAATATTAAAAAGGAAACAATGGATGCGGATGGATTTGGTAATATGTTTGTTGAATTACCTAGTGTATTTCATGAATCAGCATTGATTGAACGATTCCATGGTTTTATTAAAGGATGGAATATTCCAAGAATGAATGATGATTTAAAAATATCTGGTTGGGCATTGAATTCGGAGTATTTTTGTTCAATTATGCATGAACTTCGAAACGACATGAGTTATAGGGCAATTGTTGATGAATTGATTGAAGTTCCAGAAGCTGCAGATACAAGAGATACAGAAGCAGTGAAAAGAATTGCAACTGCTTATCTTAAGTTACTTTATCCAAATGTGCGAGATGCAAGCGATATTTCAGTAAGAGAGTTTAAAAGATATTGTTTGGATCGTGCCAGAAAGATGAGAGACATAATAAAATATCAGTTAGGTATATTGGATGAAGAATATAGAGGAAAAGATATTCCTGTATTTACAGTATCAACAAAATATGAAAAGTAGGTGTGGTATGAGTGCTTGTTATGCTTGTGGTAAGGAAAAATTAAGTAAAGATGAAGTTGGGATAACTAAAAAGTTATTAGGAAAAGCCGAAAAGAAAATGTATTGTTTATCGTGTCTGGCTGAACAGCTTGAAGTTACAGAAGAGGAATTACTAGATAAAATAGAGGAATTTAAAGAGGAAGGATGTTTATTGTTTAAATGATATATGCAGATAATGCCGCAACAACAAAACTGGATAGAGATGCCTTTGAAGCGATGAAACCATATTTATTAGAAGAATTTGGTAATCCTTCTCAACCATACTTTTTTTCAAAAAAAGCAAGACTAGCATTAAAAGAAGCGAGAAAAATCATTGCACAATGTATAAATGCAGAGCCTGAAGAGATATTTTTTACTTCGGGTGGTACGGAAAGTGATAATTGGGCAATAAAAGAATTTGGTATGCCTACAGAAACCAAAGTTATTTTTACTTCTACAATTGAGCATAGTGCAATATTAAATGCTTGTAAACATATGGAGAAGCAAGGGAGCAGCGTATGCTATATACCAGTTAACACTGACGGAGTCTTAAAACTGGATGAGCTAGAAAGAAAGTTGATGGAAAGAAAGAAATTAGCTTCCACTAGTGAATCAATTATTGTTTCAATAATGTTTGCAAATAATGAAATTGGCACAATTGAGCCGATAAAGGAAATTGCTGAAATAGCTCATCGAAACGGTGCAATTTTACATACAGATGCAGTTCAAGCGGTAGGACATGTAGCTATTGACGTAAAAGAAATGAATATAGATATGTTATCCGCTTCTGCTCATAAATTCAATGGACCTAAGGGAATTGGATTCCTATATATAAAGAAAGGAATTAATATTTTTCCACATAATGATGGTGGATCACAGGAACAGGGAAAGAGAGCTGGTACTGAAAATGTTAGTGCTATTGTAGGCATGGCTAAGGCTCTAGAGAAAAATGTGGAAGATATAGAAATTAACAAAAAGAAGCTGTTACAACTTGAAAGAGTAATAGAGGATGGACTTTTAAAGAAAAAGATTGAACATGTGCGTAATGGTGGTAAAGAGCATGTTCCAGGGAATATGAGTTTGTCATTTGGGGGATTTGAGGGTGAATCTCTTTTGCATAGACTAGATTTGATGAAAATATGTGTGTCTACAGGATCTGCGTGTGATAGTGAGAAAACTAGCATATCTCATGTGTTGAAAGCGATTAATCTCAATGATGAGTTGGCGACAGGTACAATAAGAATATCTCTAGGAAAAGATAACAATGTAAATGAGGCAAGGCAGATTGTTGAGGCATTGGAAAAAATACTTAAGTAAAGAAGAGGAGAAATATGGGGACACTTTATGATCCAGTAGAAAGTGATTTGATGTCATATAAAGTGAATTTCATTTTGAGTCCGGAGTTATGGGATAAATTTGATTTGGAAGGGATTGATGTTGATTATTCCAAGTGGGATCGGGCTAAAATGATAGGGGATGATGGAGGTATTAGTTCTGAAACAAATAGGATACCTAAAGATTGTGGTGGAATATATGTATATACTATATAGTATCGTCAATTATTCCTAATGGTGGGAATTATTTAATGTATATAGGGAAAGCTACAAAAACTGAAACTGAAAATTTAAGGGCTAGAGTTCGTTCATATAAAAAACAATTTGGAGATAAGTATAATCGTTCAAAGCTACATAGTTTGTTTACAAAATGGGGAGACTATGTTTATGTCTATTATTTGCCGATGAGTTCAACTTCAAAAGATATTACGGAATTAGAAGACAGACTAATAGCTGCTTATGGAAGACCACCATGCAATAAGGAGATATTAATAAAAACAGTAAAAGATGCGGTTGACGCAGCTTTTTAGGAGGGAATATGAAATTACCAGTTATACGTGGGCACATTGGAGATTGGAGATATTATACAGGAGTGATGAAATTTCAAGATGTTGCGAAAGTCGTTACTCCTTCTGTAGATGAGTTTTGTAATCCGAGTTGCTTGAATGATTTATTGCAAAGACAGTTAACTGAGAACTATAAAAGTATAGCAAAATATTTGATAAAAGAAGAACAAAGATTTTTTAATGCCATTGTACTTGCAATATATGATGGTGACCCGAAATGGCTCGAAATTGAATTTGGGGATGAATACGAAGAATATAACAATGTAGGATTTCTCTCGTTTAATGAGGATATACAAGTATTTCCTGTTGATGGACAGCATAGAGTAAAGGGGATAATTGAATCAATCAGTGAAAACCGATCGTTAATGAGTGAGGAAGTTCCAGTAATTTTTATTGCACATAAAAATACCATCGAGGGAAAGAAACGTACTAGAAAACTTTTTTCTACTTTAAATAGGCGAGCAAAGCCGGTTGGGGACAATTATCAAATTGCTTTAGATGAAGATGATATTGTTGCAATAGTGACACGTGAAATCGTTGAAGAATTTGATCTGTTTCAGGGTGAAAGGCTACTTAATGGAACTACTAAACAAATTCCTAATTCTAATGTGACAGCATTTACTTCATTAATTGCATTATACCAGTGTAATGAAGTCCTTATTCAAAATAAGTTGGCACTATCAGATAGACAACTTAAGGAATATAAACTATATAGACCTGATGAAGACATTATTGGTGAGATATATGATTATGTAAAAGAATACTGGTCAGATTTTATTTCGAATATCACAGTAATAGAGGAATTTGTTAAAAAGGACGATAAACCTGCCGAAGAGTATAGAAATAAGGAAGGCGGAAACTTGCTATTTAGGCCCATTGGAATAATAGAGTTTGTTAAATCTTCTGTCCTTATTGCTGAAAGAGAAAAAAAGAATTTTAATTTTGTTTTGAAACAAATGAATGACATTCAGCTTAACTTAAACTCATCCGTTTGGAAAGGTGTTGTCTGGGATGGCAAAAAGATTATCAATAGAGTGAATACAAATTTAGTTAGATTGATTATTATGCAATTAGTTTCCGAAACACTATTAATTGAAACAGAAAAAAATCAACTTGTGGATTTATATATTACTGCCACAAATTATGAGGGGGATAGGACCAATATACTATCAAAAATAATAAACTAGTTGGATTGAATTTTAGAACATAGCTATAAACGGCTACCTCTTCACAAAAATTCGTTCGTCAAGGAAACAGCCCCAATATTAGTATTTACAGTCCGCGGCATGTACAGCATTCTGTCGCCGATATAGTAATCACAGGTAAATTTCCGACTATTACTGCCGTAATACTCATAATCTCCGGCAGGTTATCATTTACGGCATAGAATGAATATTCTGGTTTATATGTCCCTACTGTCCAGAGAAAGGAAAACAATAAAATTGTGCGATTGGGTGACGAAATCGTATCAGATTTACCTCATTAGTAAAGCCTGTTACGCACCGAAAAGTGGCTTTGTGCTTGATTATTTTGTTGAACCTGATTAATAGCACTTAAGCCAATCAAAGCGTTTTCCGTGTCCTGAACTACTGGTCTCCAGCTTCCAGAATCAGGGTTTCATACCGGACAGGTGGCTCATTGAGGCACAGATTCTTCACTTGGCTCGTTCAGCTTCAGTAGAAGCTGAAAATTCAGTTGAGAGGTTATATATAGTACCTGTAGAAATGTTAATAACACCGTTTGTGATATCAGAAATACATTGTTTAGTTTTGGCAATGGATACGTTGTAATAATTGTTCAAAAGGAAAGCAAGAGCCTTAACAGAGGAACCATAATTAACATCATTCATAATACCGGCAGGAAAAGGTGCATGACATCTGGTGCCAGTTATGCGATTACGATATTCATCTGTGATGAAGTCAGTTACATTAACAGAGATAGAAATATCAATAAGCTGCTTGGAAATTTTTCTTCCAGTTGGATATCAATCGGGATTTGATATAAATGTGTCAGGGACAGGAATAATAACAGGTTCTTTTGTGGCTGGAAGTTTAGAGGCAGTATGAGCCTTATGACCGTTTTGGGCACCAGTTTTTTTGCCAGAAGGCTTACGATTGTTAGGAACTTTTTTGCGAAAAGGAAGAGAAGAAGAAGGCAGGGAAGAATTCTCAAAGTTTGTGTTAAGCTTCTTTTGAAGCTTGGCATTTGTACCATTAAGCATGGCTACTTCAGCTTCGGCTGTTTCAGCGAGCTGACGAAGGAGCTCATTTTCAGATAGTGCAACTTCAAGCTGTTCCCTTACATCAAGAAGTTCAAGCTCAAGATCATACTTTTGGGATTCTATAAGTTTCCAATGAGCTCTGGCTTGTTGATGACGACGGTTTTCGGTCTTATTTACCTGTTCAAGATGACGGATATGACGTTCCAAAGTTTCTTTTTCTTCCACGGGAAATAGACCAGTGGTTTGTTTTTCGAGGCGGGCTACCTTTGCACGAAGTGAAATAAGTTCTCGGCGTTGTAGCTCATGAGCCTCTTTTAAAGTCATCACTGATCCTCCTTGAATTTATGGGAATAAGAAAATTTAGTTGGAAGTCTGAATGCGTTCAAGTTCTTTCTTTAAAGCGGATATTTGAAGCTTAAGCTGACGGTTTTCGTATTCTAATTCCTGAATACGTTTGTCTTTATCAATTTCAGGAGATATAGAATTGGGTTTAGACTTTGCACCCTTATTTCTGCCATCAGTAGGTATAATCTCACCAGTATTGGAATCAAGTTTGCCGATGAGAGTACGTTTGGCTCTGGAACATTTTTTTCCTTTGTCGTAGTAAGATTTAGAGTCATAAACATAGGTAATACCAGATCTTTTATCGAATTGTTTTATGATAGCTATAAAAAACACCTCCTTAGTGGTTATGAGTTTGCTATAACACATAACACTATGAAATGCAAGAAAAAATGGCAGAAAACCGCCATTTTTCAAGGATTTTTAGGTGTTTTTATAAATGAAATGTGGTTACGTGATAGGACTTCTGGCTGGGGTCTGAACAGTAACAAAAGAACAAAGATTCGATATACAAGGGATGATTATAGGACAACATAAGTAGTACTATATAATCAGAAAGAAACAAATAACCTTGATTACAGGAGGTATGGCAATGAGAAATTGGATGGATTTAAATGGCGATGGAGAAATAGATAGCTCAGAAATGATGTTTGCAGGAGAAATGCTTTGCACTAGCAGGGAAGAACATGAAGCATTATTTGGAGATGCCGGAGACTTCGAGGATGACGCAAAGGATGATTTTGAGATTGATGCAATGGCAGCAGGACTTGATGTTGATGAATTAGAACTTATGGATCCTGATGACAGGGCAGAGGCATTGGAAGAAGCAGGGTTAGACCCGGATGATTATGATTTTGACTGAGTTTTTTGCAAGGGAGGCAGATTTGTATGAGAAAGAATTCATTTGGACAGGGACTGGCAATATTCCTTGTAATAATAGGCGTTCTGTTTGTAATAGGTTCCATAGGTGAAGCAAGTGAGCCTAAGTGCATTAAGGCAGGATGTGATAATAAGCAGGCAAGTGGAAGCAGCTATTGTTATTTGCATAAACCATATACGGGAAGCAGTACATCCCATAGCAGTTCATCATATAGCAATAAATCGTCTGGCAGTACTTCTAAGAGCAGTACAAGTAACTCTGGTTCAAGTAGCAGTTACAATAATAAATCAAATTCTACAAACAAGTCATCATATAGCAGTGGTACAAAGAAAAGTACAACGACAAAGAAGAGTACATATGACTCTTATGATGATGGCTATGATGATATCTATATGGATGACGATTATGACTATGACAGATATGACAGAGACAGCGATTATGCAGATGGTGTAGATGATGCAATGGATGAGTATGGAGAAGATTGGTAATGCTGACAAAGTTTTACGGAAAGGAGACCACTATGGAAGAACTTTATTTTACCATCAGGAGTTTTCAGTTAAGGACCAATACTTGAATCACCACACCATACTTCATTTATGTGAGGTCTTTCATAGCGGCGCATATCCTGATTGCTGGTTGTTTTGAGCTTAAGAGCCAGGAGATTAATATATCTGTTAACCGTGGATTCAGATACATCCCCTTTTTTGATGCTTCCGTTTTCATGAAGCTGTCTGTAGATAGCAGAAAGTCTGATGATGTTATCGTTCCAAGCGTACCTAAAACCGGAAAGGCAAGGTAAGTGCTTATGACAGATAAAGAGAAAAGGTACTGGGCATATTTTCTGAATGGAAAGTAGTAGCTGAAGGGAGGGTGATTCATCTTATGGTGGATTGCTCTTTTTGTCGTTTTGCTTGAAAAAGTAAAAAAATTCCAGGTATATTTTTTTGAGAAAAGCAAAATATATTAATGGCACTAAAATAATAATAGTGCCGAAAAAATATTGACAAATATGAAAAGAGATATTACGCTATTCATATATTTCCGGCACTTGGCTGGGTGAAGTGCCGGAAAAATAATTGGAGGTGATATCACGATGACTGAAGAAATTTATTTCAGGGGTGTTCATAATGTGACGGAATTTACGCGCAATGAATTATTCGTCTCTTTTCGTCAGGGAGGATATCAATTAAGTGAAGCTTCGTTCTACAAAAAGGTTGAAGATATGGTCAATGATGGTGAGATAGTAAGGGTGGGACGTAATCATTATTGTTTGCCGAATGATAAGCGGCAGGTGTACCGTCATGACTATTCGGAATTGGCGGAAGAAGTGGCATTGCAACTAGAGGAACAATATCCATATTTGAATTTTACAATATTTGAATTTGTTCAAATGAATGATTTCGTAAATCATTTAGTGGCTCATAATGTTATATTCCTATCAGTAGAATCAGATATTATGGAATTTGTTTTTGATACATTAAAGGAGAAATATCCTGGAAAAGTGCTTATCAATCCAACGGCAGATATCTACCATCAGTATTGGTCGGATAACATGATTGTAATTGTAAAGCTTATAACAGAAGCACCAAAAGGACAGGAAAAATCGTGGCATACAAGATTGGAGAAGCTATTAGTAGACATTATGTCAGAACCGTTACTTCTGGCATCTATAAGTGAGTCAGAATATCCGGGTGTATATATGGATGCTTTTGCAAGATACTATATTGATGAAAATTGTTTGTTTCGATATGCAAATCGAAGAAAGAGCGCAAAGAAAATAAAGAAACTGCTACATGATAAAACGGATATTATATTAAAAACAAAGGAATAGGTGCAAATGCTTTTGAAAGAAAATTTTAGTGAGGAATATATTCGCAGTCTACAAAAGGACAGCAAGAGAGATCCGGTGCTTTTAGAACGTACTGTATATGCTTTTGGACTTCTTGAAGCTTTGGCAAGGGTGAGGATGCCATTTATTTTTAAAGGTGGTACCTGCCTTATGATGCTAATGGATAAGCCACGTCGATTATCTACAGATATTGATATTATTGTGGAACCAGGGACTGATTTGGATGATTACTTAGAAAAAGCATCTGCTATATTTCCATTTCAGATGGTGGAAGAACAGAAGAGAGTCGGAAAAAACAATATAGAAAAGCGGCATTTTAAATTTACTTATGATTCACCAATTAACAATAAACAATTTTATATATTATTGGATGTGCTATTTGAAAATAATCATTATGCAGAAGTTGAGACAAAGGAAATAAGAAATGATTTACTACTGACGGAAGAAGAGTATCTAACAGTTAAAATTCCGAGTGCAGATTGTATTCTTGCAGATAAACTGACTGCATTTGCTCCTCATACGACAGGTGTCGAACTTAATAAAGGTAAGGATATGGAAGTAATGAAGCAGCTTTATGACGTGTGTTCTTTAATAGAGGTTTTTAAAGAATGCGATGTTGTAAAGCGTACATATGAACCGATTGCGTTGGCGGAGATTGCATACCGTGGAATAAATGCAACACCAACGGACTGCTTATGGGATAGCTTTGAGTCAGCTTTATGTCTTGCGTCACGAGGCAAGGTCGGAGCAGAGGAGTATCCGATATATGTTAAAGGTATACGTGACTTACGTGGACATATTTATGCAGAAAACTATAGTCCGGAAATTGCAGCAGGGAGAGCAACCATGGTTATGTACATGGTAATGTGTTTGTTGACAGATACAGAGTTTGAAAAGGTGAGGGACTTCCGGGAATATGCCAATCATAAATT